>Ga0213840_1000207_pt1 | contig 130816 bp, 101 predicted proteins | sample SWPATP22_FD_160132 | JGI IMG/M metagenome (GOLD analysis project Ga0213840, IMG submission 160132) | Coastal seawater microbial communities from Marineland, Florida, United States - SWPA TP2 #2 | ecosystem: Environmental > Aquatic > Marine > Coastal | place: USA: Florida | collected 2016-08-14 | reverse complement strand
GCCAAATCCTCATTTAGCGCTGCTAAACTCCGGTTTTGCTGCCTCAATTGACTCGAAAACCTTCTATAACAAATTTCAACAGCTAAACTCAAATAGCTTCTTAGAACGCTTTGCAATTTCTCTCAACAATATACGCCCTATAGCTGAATGTTGGGGTTGGTAGAAATATATTTCGCATTGAGGTCTATTGTCAATAGAAAAGATTATATTTATATGCCCTCATGATCATATATTCTAAATTAACTGACTTGATGTGCGTTAATATTTCTTCACTGCCTTATGGCATCCCCAGTTTGTAAGACTTCCACGATACCGCTAGACTTGACAACATAGTTTAGCCCATTTTAATTCCTGACTGCAACGTTTCTGATAGCCATTGATCGCGAACTTGAATACGCTTAGCTGGCCCTCAAATGGCTACTTATATCCGTGTATCATCTTAGAACCTAATAAACTGTACTATGCTTAAATTTTCTCCCTCTATCAGGATACTAGCTACCTTGACTATGCTAGTCCTACTGTCTTGTAAAACTGAAACTGTGCCAGATGTAGAAAAAGGCACTGCAGAGCATATCAAGGCTGTGACTGAGGCCATCGATGATGCGACCCTAGCGAGCGCTACCAAGGAATCCAAGGATTGGTTATCCTATGGTCTAAACTACGCAGAAAATCGATTTAGTCAACTAGATCAGATCAATACTGAAAATGTAAAGGAATTGGGTTTAGCTTGGTCTTACGACCTCAAATCTGTGCGCGGGGTGGAGTCTACTCCAGTCGTAGTAGATGGAATTATGTATGTGACTGGGCCATGGAGTATTGTGTACGCCATCAATGCTCGCACAGGTGAGGAGCTTTGGACCTACGATCCTGCAGTTCCGAAAAGTTATGCAGAAAAAGCCTGTTGTGATGTAGTCAATCGTGGCGTTGCCGTATACAAAGGACACATATATGTGGCTTCGTTGGATGGTCGTTTGATCGCTCTGGACGCTGCTAGTGGCAAGGTAGCCTGGGAAAAGAATACTTTAATTGACCCCGACAAACCTTACACGATCACGGGAGCGCCTAGGGTCATCAAAGGTAAAGTGATTATTGGTAATGGAGGAGCTGAGTATGGCGTGAGAGGTTATATCACGGCCTACGAGGCGCTTAGTGGGGAGCAGGCCTGGCGATTCTTTTCTGTACCGGGAAATCCTGAGAGTGACTTCGAAAATGATGCCATGAAGATGGCCGCTGAAACCTGGGATCCTTCGGGTAAATATTGGGAAGCTGGCGGCGGTGGTACCATGTGGGATGCTATTGCCTATGATCCTGAACTCAATTTGATGTATGTAGGCACGGGCAATGGTTCGCCTTGGAATCGCCGCTTAAGAAGCCCTGGTGGTGGAGATAACCTTTTCCTATCCTCCATTTTAGCCTTAAATCCAGACAATGGAGAATATGCCTGGCACTATCAAACTACACCTGGAGATCATTGGGATTATACGGCCACACAAACTTTGATTTTGGCTGAATTGGAGATTGAAGGAAAAGAGCGGAAAGTGATCATGCAAGCACCTAAAAATGGTTTCTTCTTTGTGATTGACCGGACCAATGGGGAATTCATTTCTGCGGAGAATTTTGTAGACGTGAACTGGGCTAGTGGCTATGATGAAAATGGTAGACCGATGGAGATTAGTGCTGCTGAATATAAAGATGGTGCCTATGAAGCTATCCCTGGACCATATGGTGCACACAATTGGCATCCAATGGCTTTTAGTCCACAAACTGGTTTAGCCTACATCCCTGCACAAGGAGTGCCAATCGTTATTGAAGACAATAAAGATTGGGTCTATAATTCCAATGCTGGAGGAGGTCCACATAATAACCTGGGGTGGAATCTGGGCGTTTTGGTTTCTGCGGTTCCTCCGCAATCAGCACCATTTGGCCATCTCGTGGCTTGGGATCCCGTTAAGCAAGAGGCGGCTTGGAGAGTAGAACATGTTTCTCCTTGGAATGGTGGAGTATTGACTACCGCTGGAGGCTTGGTTTTTCAGGGGACTGCCGACGGCCGTTTCGTGGCTTACAATGCAGCCAATGGAGAGAAATTGTGGGAAAGCCCCACGGGAACAGGGGTTATTGCTGCGGCTTCCACCTTTGAAATTGATGGTACACAATATGTGAGTATTGCTGCAGGTTGGGGAGGTGTATATGGACTGAGTGCTGGTCATTCAGCAACAGCTACTTCAGGAAAGGTCTATACTTTTAAAGTAGGAGGAACGGGCCAAATGCCAGAAGCGGCACCCTTCGAGCCAGGTAATTTAATTGCAGGAGTGGAATACAATCCTGATGATGTGGCAATGGGGGCGAAGTTGTATATCAATAACTGCGTCTTCTGTCATGGTGTGCCTGCGGTAACCAATGGTGGGGCGATTAAGAATCTGGGTTATGTGGACCCTTCCATTATCGCTAATTTGGAAGAACAGGTGTTTAATGGACCGTATCAAGGTATGGGGATGCCAGATTTTACAGGGCGCCTATCCGAAGATGAAGTCACAAAACTCAAAGCCTTTATTCAAGGTACAGCAGATCTAGTTCGTGCGCAGATCGAAGCAGCGGCTGGCGGTGGATAATCCAGAATAGAAACGCATAAAGGAAAAGGGAATCCAATATCATTCGGTTTCCCTTTTCTTATTTAATACAAATTTGTTCCGTATTTCTTCACACCTTTGTTCTCTCTTCTACCCCGCAAGTATTGAACCTTTTGTATAATTTCATTGGCTACATAGTCGATCTCTTCCTCCGTATTGAACTTACCAATGCCAAAACGCATGGTATTGCTTAGGACCCAGGGATCAACAGGCAGGGAGGAAATAACATGAGAGGGTTTGGCTGATCCACTGCTACAAGCCGAACTGGTAGAAAACAGGATTTGAGGCAACGCTCCAATCAAATCTTCTCCACTAACCTGAGGGATGGCAATATTCAGATTGCCAGGGTGCCGATTGAGTGGGCAACCGTTTAATTGAATACCATCGATTGCAGAAAACAAATGTTCTTGAAGGCGATCCCTTAAAGCCTGAATTCTTTCAAAAGTCATCGATGCTGGATGAGTTAGGAGATTAATCGCCTTCCCAAAACCGACTGCTCCTGGAACATTGGCTGTTCCTGGCCGGAGGCCTCGTTCTTGTCCACCTCCAAATAAAACAGGACTTAACTCAACCTTTGATTTTTTTCTCCGAACGTATAAGGCGCCGATACCTCTCGGTCCATAGATTTTATGCGCCGACATGGCTGCTAGGTCGATGTTCATTTCGTCTACGTCAACCGGATGCCAGCCGATGCCTTGTGTCAAGTCGCAGAAAAACTTGGCTCCAACTGATTGACAAATACGCCCAATTTCTTTGACAGGTTGTACCGTGCCGATCTCATTATTGGCCAGCATGATGGCAACGACTAAAGTATCATCACTGATATGTTGCAGCAATTGCCCTAAGTCTATACGCCCGAAGGTGTCTACATCAAGCGTAGTGATTTTGTACCCTTGATGTTTTAGGTTCTCTATGCATTGCAGTACGGCTTTGTGCTCGGTACGTTGCGTGATGATATGCTTACGGTTTTGAGCGTTGGCTTGTGCAAGCCCAAATAAAGCCAAATTGATGGCCTCTGTTGCTCCACTGGTGAAAATTAGTTCGGTAGGGCGGGCGCCGAGGGATGCAGATACCTGGAAACGGGCCTCTTCCAATGCAGAATTGGTTTTCCAACCTGCTTTATGATTCCCATTGCCATAGTGTTGGCTAAAGAACGGCAACATACTTTCAAGCACCTCTTGATCCACAGGCGTAGTCGCATGTGAATCAAGATAGATGGTTGATTGATTTAGCTGTTTCATACTGGGCTTAGAAAGAAAGCGTTTGGGCACCATTTGAAATCCATTCTAACATAGGGCCCGCACCTACTACTTCAGTACCACCAACGGTGCGCTCGGCATCTAACCCACGATGATTAAAGCAAGGCGAACAAGCCCATAGCGTCCCACCATTAGATACAAAGCCATCGATCAGCTCATTCAATTTCTTGAAAGGAGCTACATGGGTATACTCGTTTCCTCCTTCTTTGCTTAATTCGACTCCATCAGAGGTGAGAAACATGCCCACTGCTAGGCCTTTGTTGATCGCTGCATTGGCAATAGTAAAGGCGACCGTGGAAACGTCATTATTTCCATTAACAGAAAGGGTGATTACTAGTTTTTTTGAATCTGACATCATTTGAAATTTTAAGGTTATTAAATTCTATTTTGTTAGAAGAAGAATAGGACTTCCTTGATGATCTGCTTGTAGCTGCTCCAGGAAACAGCCGATTGGTGGATCTTAGGATGTTTTTTATATTAATTTGATAAATCCCACCAGGCCCATAAAATAAAGGAGCATTCACGTCTTTCGCCACCCAGTTTGAGCGCTTCTGGATTTTGAATGAGAAATTGGACCAGATTCGAGGGTAAATAGGAGGCAAAGGCTTCTTTTATCCACAGGTGTTTCTGTTTGAAGGATCGAAGGAGAAATCGCTGTTGGCTGATGAAGAAATCCTCGATGCAAAAAATTGTGGTATAGGTTCCCGCAAGGTGGACTTCTTCAGTTTGATCTCCGCGGCATCACCCTCGCTATGTCTTAGCGCGATAAAAGAAATGAGTAAAGTTTTCATGATACTGATTTTATGGGGTGAAGGGGGATTAAGCCAGGCAAGGCTTATTGCTGCACTACTTAATCGCCAGAATGGAAATACTCTTGATTCCATAATCTCTCGTAGCTCCTTGCGCTCCCGTCGATAAAAATTGATAAGGATTTTCTTTTACAGTTATTACCTTCAGACCTGTGTTTTCAATTAAGGAGATATACTCCGACTCTGTTATGGCTCCTCCAATACAAGCTGCCCAAAGAGATACATTGCAACTAATGCTGTCCGGTAACTGAGTAGTGCTTACGATATCTGAAATCATGAGCCGACCTCCGGGCTTTAAGATTCTTGCTGCCTCTGCAAAGACGTTGTCTTTTTGACTGGAAAGGTTAATTACCCCATTGCTGATTACGGCATCGATACAGTTTGAAAGCACTGAAGGTTGTTCGATATAGTTCTCTATAAAGAAGGTTTGGAGGAAACCGTATTTATCTTTGAGAAACCTAGCTTTTTCCAGTTGCTCGGTCGTCATATCTAACCCAATAACTTCCCCACTTACCCCTACTTGAGTAGCCGCGTAAAAGACGTCCATTCCTGAGCCACTACCCAAGTCGACCACAACATCTCCCTTCCGAAGAGGGTAGAGGTCAAAATAGTATCCTACGCCAGCAAAGGACTGGATGGCGGCACTTGGAATGCGATCAAGTATTTCCGGAGGATACCCTAGCCTTTCGGCTAAAGTTCTACCCATTTCGAAATGGTAAGACACATCAGGGTGGAGGGCAACTTCGCGATACATTTTTTTGACACGTTGCTCCAATTCTTGTGGATTGATTTTGCTGCTGTTTGATTTTGATAAGACAGTCATGATCGTTTGGTTTTAGCAATGACAGTGTCCTTAGTTCAAGTTGTTGACTTGTACTTCGACCCTGATCATGGCGATGGGTTATAAATAGAAACTTAAAAATGGAATCCACTAAGGATTAGTGCTTATGGATTAGCTGGGGACTTCCCTTTGCGATACGATTGTAAATGATAGATGGAATACAAATATCAGTGGTACTAAGTAGACCAGCGATGAAGACAAAAAGGAAGGCCAAGGCATTTGCTGTAGTAGTGGCACCGGTAGATAGGCAATAAATGATGCCCCCTAACCAAAGTGTGGCAATTGTGCAGGCAAATCTCAATTGGCGTGCTCGGGGAGGGAGTTTTGGTGTGCCCATCTTTTGACTTAAAAGATTATTGTATACATAATCAAATGGGTGATTGCGGAGCGTTGCACCTCCAAAAGCGATACCAAAGACCACTGTGAATAAAGCAATGCTTTGCGTGGCTATGGCAACTATTAGAAGACTAGTGCAAACCCTGTAAGCAAATCGAATGCCGAATGCCATAGCGCTCAGTTCTGTTTCATTTTGATTAACAAAACCTTGCACTCGTAAGCGATTAATTCTCTTTTTAGATAAGGTTGGATGTCTCATGATTGTTGATTTTGATTTTTAGGGTTGATAATTTTTGAATGATTACAATCCAAAGGTATGGGCATTGGGTTTTGGAGGTATTAAACATTGTTTCGAATACGTTAAGAATCGTCGCGAGAGGATTAAGTATTGTTGCAAAAAGATTAAATATTGTTGCGACAGCTTTATTGGTAGCCTGTAAGTTATTGATAATCAATTTGTTGAAACTTGCTAGAAGAAAAGGCAAGCTTTCATTAGAAATCTCCTCTTGACTATTAGAAGTGAGGTTTATAGGCCTTAGTTTTCTACGGGAATGAGAGTTGACGGTCAGGAAGTACTCCTAGATAGGTAGTATTCCAAATTGGCGTTCATAGCAGGAATAAAATATTGATCTGATTTCCTGGGGTTACAAAGTGATGAAAGACCGAGGCCACATTTGATACACCACTTGTTTTTCCTAACTTGGAGTCACGAGCAACCTCATGCTGATATGAACGCCTTGATACAAAAGTTTGTAAGAATTGGTTATCATCCGGATGATCCAGAGGATGAGAAACTAAAAAAGGCGAGTTTACTCGTGGTATCGGGTCCATTTGTTATTGCGGGCATCGCCTGGGGAATTATCTATTTTTCTAACGGCCTGCTCCTCCCGGGTGCGATCCCCTTTACCTATGGAATATTATCGCTACTTAGCATTATTAGTTTTGGGATCACGAAGCAATATGTTTTCTTTCGAAACAGTCAATTGATCTTAATCTTGATCTTACCTTTTGCCCTGCAAATTAGTTTGGGTGGTTTTGTGCCTAGTAGCGCGGTGATGTATTGGGCCATTATTGCTCCTGCAGGTGCCATGTTTTTTGATCGTATCAGCAGGTCAGTATATTGGTTTGCAGCTTATATTTTATTGGTAATTGTTGCCTACTTTATTAATGACTTAATCCCAAATTACATCAATTGGGAGCTTTCTGATGATTTTATCAATGGCTTATTTTTACTGAATATCATTGGTGTTTCCTGTATCGTATTCGGGATTCTATTCTATTTCGTGAGCACAATTACACAATTAAATCAAGAAATCGAAAAGAAGAGTAAAGTCTTAGAGGTACAATCAGAAGAATTGAAGAAGATGGATAAGGTGAAATCTCGTTTTTTTGCTAACATCTCACATGAATTTAGAACACCACTGACGTTAATCTTAGGCTTGGCGAAAAAGCAAGCTAACAATCCCTCCACTCCGCCCGCTTCCCAGGATACACAGACTACCATTAGAAATGCTAACCGCCTCCTGGAATTGATTAATCAGTTACTTGATTTATCGAAGCTAGAATCGGGAGAATTAAAATTAAGAGCTTCGCAGGGAGACTTTCTACGTTTCGTAAAAAATGCCACTGCTCAATTTGAGTCGATGGCTGTAGATGAAGGCATCAGACTTACCTTCAATGGTCGTGGAGTAGAAGCGGCTATTACAGACCAGCCGATTGAAATGTTTTTTGATCGGGAAAGGATGTACAAAGTACTAAATAACCTACTGTCTAATGCAATCAAGTTTACCCCTGCCGGAGAGCAAATTGCCGTAGAGGTGGAACAGGTAGAAAGCCTTAATGGATCAACGGCTATAGTCTCTATGAAAATTATCAATACAGGGATTACTATCCCTCAGGAAAAACTCCCGTATTTATTTGATCGGTTTTTTCAGGTGGATGCCTCCAGCAACCGGCAATATGAAGGAACAGGGATAGGTTTGGCATTGGTAAAAGAATTGGTAGAGTTACATCAAGGCCAGGTTCATGTCACAAGTAAAATGAATAAGACTTGTTTTACAATTGAATTGCCGCTAAGTCATGATCATCTGAGTGCGGACATGATCGTGGAAGAACCAGATCAATCCGAGTTTGAATCACTCTTGCCATCCGAGCCTCCTTTAGAAGACAATATCTCTACTCCCGAGCCATCCGAAATCTCTAGCGGTAGCAAACCAGAGGTACTAATTGTAGAAGATAATAGTGACTTGCGAAATTTTATTACGGGAATTATAGAGCAGGACTATACTGTCCGCCAAGCTGTAGATGGGGTAGATGGGTTTGCAAAGGCGCAAGAAGCAATACCCGACCTGATTATTAGTGATGTGATGATGCCCAGAATGAATGGCTTTGATCTCTGTAAGAAGCTAAAGACGGATGACAAAACTAATCATATCCCCGTAATTCTGTTAACGGCAAAGGGCGCAAGAGAAAATAAGCTGGAAGGCTTAGAAAAAGGTGCTGATGATTACCTGATTAAGCCTTTTGATGAAGCGGAACTCAAACTCAGAATCAAGAATCTATTCGTTTTAAGAGAGCGGATGCAAGCAAAGTTTCAAGGGGAAATGGTCTTAAAACCTAAAACGGTAAACATATCCTCAGTGCATCAGAAATTTCTGGAATCACTTAAGGAAGTTATTGAAGAGAATATTGACAATGAATCCTTTGGGGTAGAAGACCTGGGGAGAGCTATTGGTATGAGTCGGTCTCAGCTGCACCGCAAACTCAAAGCAATTACAGATCAATCAGCGACTACTCATATTCGCAATTACCGGCTACACCGGGCCTCTGAGCTATTGACACAGAACGCTGGGAATATTACAGAAATCGCCTTCCAAGTTGGTTTTAATAGCCAAACCTATTTTAGCTCCAGTTTTCAGGAACTATTTGGATGTTCTCCCTCCGAGTATAAAACTCGGCAGCATTAGCAAATAGAGGGCTCGAAAGAAAACGCCCCAATAGAGATATTAGAAAGCTCTGATAGACTTAGGATAATGTCGCTTTGATCACCTAAATGTGATTTATGTGGAGATATATATACGGCATGAGTAAGGTATAAGAAATGGACTTGCGCTCTAATCTGTCAAGGCTTGAGTTTGGGAAAAAATCATCGTTCCAGGTGGTATAAATAGCTGATTAGACCTTCTATTTGTCATCTCTTTGTAAGAAAAACGCTTGAATACTTGAATAAAAGATCTTTTTCTCCTTTATTTGTAGTGTAATTAGAAAATCAATTGGTAGATATGTTTTCTAAAGGATGTGAATACGGGATTAGAGCACTAACGGTAATCGGCCAAGCAGGGGAAGAAGGGAGGAAAATAGGGATCAAAGAGATTTGCAAATTAGCAAAGACTCCGGAGTCCTTTACAGCAAAAGTTTTGCAGAATTTAGTAAAGAAGGAGATCATTAGCTCTCAGAAAGGACCTGCAGGAGGTTTTTACTTTTCCAAAGATCTGCAGGATATAACCTTATATGATGTAGTAGAGGCGATTGATGGAGATGCCATTTTTAGAAAATGTGGTTTAGGTTTATCCGATTGCAATGCGAGTCGACCGTGCCCCATGCATAATCAATTCGCAGCAGTCAGGGAGCGGTTGATTGAAATGTGTACAAAGAATCACTTGGGTAAACTATTAGAGGGGTTTGATTCAGAAGTGTATGGTCGATAGTTTTTTTGAATAAATAAAAGAGTAAAAGGTCTTTTATGTTTTAATTAAAATGAATCCACCTTAGTTAAAGAATAGCCGTAAAATTTTAAATAGATGAAAGTAAATGTAAAAGCAGTTTTAAGTTCACCTGATTACAAGGTAATTACTTTATCTGGAGACCAAGGTGACACCCTCGAAAAGCACAAGGTTAGCGAGCCTGGCTTGCTACTGGTTAAGAGGGGAAGTGTCACCTACACGGAAGGAGAGCGTCATGTAGTAGTATCAGAGGGTGAGGCCCATAGTATCCCTGCTGAGGTCTTTCATGAAGTGAGATGCAATGAAGTCGCCGAGGTTTTTGTTGTCATGTCTCGTGGGTCAAAAATGAAATTTGAAAGATGAAACTACACTTATTGATCTTATTACTATTGGGAATCTGGATAGGGATGTTAATCGGGATATCTTTTGTCGAGGCACCTTTAAAATTTCGCGCACCTAACATTACGCTTCCTTTGGGGTTGGGGATAGGTAAAATCGTTTTTTCGGCTCTAAACAAGTTTGAATTAACGTTTTCTGTTGGCTTGTTATTCTGGATCATTAAGGAATATAAACACCTAGACTTGTTCCCCACTATTGTTCTGGGGGTATTGATATTCCTAGTGATGCTACAAACGGTTTGGTTAATCCCCATATTGAATGCTCGAGCCGATGCCATTATTGGCGGTGCGCAGCTTGCAAAATCCAATCACCATTTCTATTACGTGGGTATGGAAGTTGTTAAGTTGATTGCGTTGCTCTATAGTTTTGTGAAAACCTATAGTTTTATAGGAAATTGAACATGAAAATAGGCTGGGATTAGCCTCAAGGAAAGAACTTTTACCTGAATTAAGATAGCCAACCTGGATCGAGTATTTGTTTTTGGTTAACCGCTGCTTTTGCATAGTAGTAGGAAGGGAGACCAATGTTTTCACTAGAAGCCGTCTCAAAAAGATTTTTGATCGTGAAAAAGAGAGGTTTTAAAGTCAGAAGAGACGCAAAAGGGAGCATAGCCTTAGCTCCGCGATGCTTTTTGCAACGAAATCTGACTTCAAAGGGGCTTTCTGCAACCCAAAGCCTGGCTACCGAATGGCAGGGATGTTTTTGAGATAGTTACTAAAAATTATGAGACAAAAAACTCAAGTATGCCGACACCTATAAAGCGCCATGTCGCTTTGCAACCCCTTAGCAGAGAACATCATTATGCCTTACTGCTAAGCTGGAAAATAAGAGAGGGTTTGAAGCGCAAAGTGGAAGTAACAAGAATTAAGAAGTACACAGATTGGTATTGGGAGATCTATTTACTGCCTCACATCCAATTTGAAGAACAGTTGGTATATCCTATACTTGGTAAAGAGCATCGACTAATAAAGCGTGCCATACGAGAACACAGGCGATTAAAACGGCTGTTTACGGGAAAAGCGAGGATCAGGGTGAATTTATCACTAATTGAAGAAGAGCTGGTGGCGCATATCCGATTTGAGGAAAGAGTACTTTTCAATCAAATACAGGAGGTTGCATCTGTGGCAGAACTCAAGCTTTTGAAAGAAACTTATAGTGAGGAAAAGGTGACTGAAAACTGGCCGGATGCCTTCTGGGCGTAGTAGCCATTCAAGCCTAAAACATGCCCTACTTTTATTATAGAGATAGTATCGGTACGAAACATAGAGTCGACTTCAAAGTGAATGAATATTGTCACCTAATGGAGCTGATCTGGGATCAAGGATTGGAGGACTGGGGAGATTGTAAAGGGAGAGCCTGGTGTGGAACTTGTCACGTCAGCGCGCCCAAGCTATCTGCTGTTAAGGATATGGATCAGGACGAAAGTGTTTGCCAAGCGCAATTACCTAATAGAACAGCTGATAGTCGCCTTTCCTGCCAAATTCATTTGAAGGATACTTTACAGGCTAAAGAAATTGAATACTTGGGAGACGAATGAAGTCACTACATAGGAGTTTTCCAATACCTGTTTGCCAAGTTTCTAAGGATACTTGAACTCATTTAAATCAAGAAGCTAATGTTAAGAATTCAAACCTATATTTTGCCTGATGCGGTGAAATATACACTCCTTGCTTTATTACTTCTGCTAGCCGGTCCCATCTATGGGCAAGAGGTAGGAAGTGATGCATCGACATTGGGTGAACCAGGCATTATTGGTACGATAGTACTAGGGGCCATGATTGTTATGGTAGCAGCCTTCATTGCTATTTTTCGAGTGATTACCCTCTTTAAAAAGACCAATGAAAATAGGCAGCTACGAAAATGGGAATACTTAAAGGAGGTGATCGTTAAGTTAGAACGAGGAGACTTGGAGAAGATCATCAAAGAACGGGCAGAGAGCGTGAAAGTAGCTATCAGCGCACTCACTTTTTCCAACCTCATGGCTAGTACGAGCAGCAAGATTAGATATGCGCTGGTTCATACTGAGCATCCTGAAATAGAAGCCTTGCTCCGTCGAAAAAATGAGCGCCTCCATTATCAATTATCGGGAACGGAACTGGGCTCTCATCTCTCGTCAGATGACCCAAGAGGACTAGTGGTTTCTCAAACTAAAGATATCAGTAGCCCAATCTTTGATGAGAAACAGGATGCTAATTTTAAGATCGTAACTGATCAGAATTTGGTTCGAGTGGTATTAGCTTATATCGCAACCTCCGTCTTCTGGCTCTTGTTTGGCACCTTTATCGGCTTACTCCTGGGAGTGAAATTCATCTTGCCAGATTTGGATGGCTTGCCTTTTCTTTCCTTTGGTCGAATTCGCCCAGTTCACACCAATGCAGTCTTTTGGGGATGGACGTCCCTGGCCATGATTGGCCTAGGCTACTTCGTGGTGGCTCGCACCTCGAACACCAAAATATACAGTATGCACTGGGCCTGGGGGGCTTTGATCCTCATGAACCTATCCGTTACCATAGGGACCATTGCCTTAATGGCCGGCGTGAATAATGGGGGAGGAGAATATCGGGAATATGTTTGGCCAATTATGGCATTATTTGCTGTTGGCTTGATCCTGACCTTTGCCAATTTTTATAAGATGGTAGCTCGGAGAGCCACCAGAGAAATCTATGTGTCCAACTGGTATATATTCGGCGCTTGTATTTGGACCATTGTATTGACCATTATCGGATATCTTCCATTTTATCAAGAAGGACTCGGGGAGACGATTATTCAAGGTTACTATATGCATCAGGGGGTAGGGATGTGGTTTATGACCTTCACCTTAGGGCTTATGTACTACTTCCTACCCTCCGCATTGAATAAACCTATCTATTCCTATGCACTAGGAATTTTGGCTTTTTGGACGCAGATGCTGTTTTACACCTTGATTGGTACACACCATTTTGTGTTCAGTCCGATTCCTTGGTGGCTGCAGACGATCGCTATTGTCTTTAGTGCGGGCATGTTCATTCCGGTTTTTGCAGGAACGACAAACTTCTTGCTGACTATGAGAGGGAGTTTTAGTCAAATCGGTCGAAGTTACGTATTGCCCTTCATGTTGGTAGGCGTGATTTTTTACTTCATTGGGTCGGTACAGGGAAGTTTCCAGGCTTTCCGCTTCACCAATTTCGTATGGCATTTTACGGACTTTAATGTGGCTCACTCGCACATGACCATGTACGGGATAGTCAGCTTCTTTTTATGGGGCTGTATTTATGCTTTGATTCCTAAACTGATTGGGAAACAGCCCAGCCAATTGTTAGTGGGTGTACACTTTTGGCTTTCTTTTATAGGCCTGATGGCTTACACCTTTGCCTTGATGGTAGGGGGCACACTGAAGGGCTTAAGCTGGATAGAAGGAGCACCTTTTATTGAAAGTGTAGTCCTTATGGTCCCTTATTGGTTATGGCGAGCAATAGGAGGCTCATTTATGTTCTTTGGCCACCTGGTTTTTTGGTACAACATACATCAGGTCTACAAAGGATGGAAAGATATGCGATTGAAAACGGCTTAGTCCAAATCTAGAGCTGCTTTGCTAAAAGAAAATAAATTAAGATGTTCAAGTTATCAGAAAACCATGAAACGCTAGCCATTACGGCTTTTGTGGTATTTGTCTTGCTTAGTGTTTTGATTGCAGTTGTTCCTGCGATCCAGATGCAGGAGTCCGTTCTCCCTTTGTCCCAGGCAGAAGATCTTACACCTGGTGAAAGAGCTGGATTACAAGTATATGTCTCCGAAGGTTGTGTGGCCTGTCACACTCAGCAGGTTCGAAATATTGAAATGGATGCGGTTTGGGGGGATCGACCAAGTTTGCCTTCTGATTATTATTACTCCAAACAACGCATGGGGCTTTGGCGGCAATCACCATCACTATTAGGCAGTGAGCGGACAGGCCCAGACTTGACCAATGTGGGGAAGAGACAGCCTAGTGAGGATTGGCATTTAATCCATCTCTACAACCCTCGAATTGTTGTCAAGGAATCAGTAATGCCTCCTTACCCTTGGTTATTCAAAGAGGTTTGGAAACCAGCAGCTACAGATATAAGCGTGAATGTGCCGAAAAAGTACCTGCGAGATACCTCAAAAGTAGTGGTGGCCACCGAAAAAGTACTCCAGCTAGTCGAGTATTTACAGTCCCTCCAACAAGTGGATCCAACTTTTGCTATAGATGAATTTATTCCCTCAGCATCAAAAGAAGCTTTTGTGGAAAGTGGTATAGAGGATGTGCCATTAGATGGGAAAGCCTTGTATGTAAAGCACTGTGCTGCCTGCCATCAACCTTCTGGTGAAGGTTTGGCAGGCGCATTCCCGCCTTTAAAAGGCAGCCCAGTGGTGTTGGATGAAAACTATGATCTAATGGTTAAGATAATCCTGCAAGGGTATGATGCGCGATCAGAATATGGTGTAATGCCCGCACTTGGTGATCAGCTAAATGATGCAGAAGTAGCTGCTATCATCAATTACGAAAAGAATAGTTGGGGAAATGAGGCAACTCGAGTCTCTTCAGAGGATATCAAGAGGATCAGAGATTTTGTAGACGCGATAAATCAATAAAATGAAGAAGTCTTTGTTAACGATAATTTGTGTACTGCTGGGGGGCATTCAGGTGTTGGCCTGTGATGTTTGCAAAGGACAACAACCAGAAGTACTACAGGACGTAACTCATGGAACCGGCCCCCAGGGAGTATTCGACTATCTTATTCTTTGGGGAGCAGTGATTATAGTTTGTATTACGCTGTTCCTCAGCATCCGGTTTTTATGGCGCCCCGATAAGCTCGATAAACGACATCCGATCAAATTTTTGCCACTAAATGAAAACGGATAACCCATGGCTATGAACCCTACAGATTCAAAGGATATCGTCAAGATTTTTCTAGATGATGAGCCAGCCCCTTTTGTGGAGTTGGAGACGCCTTCCAAAATACTGTTCGATACGACTAAAATACCAGATGGTAAGCATCAGCTGAAACTCATAGCTAGTTCCTCGGGAGGTAAGGAAGGAATTAAAGTAATTTCATTTGAAGTCAGGAATGGCCCAGCTATTTCCGTAATAGGCCTCAAAGATAACCAGATCGTAGGTGATCAATTACCGATCACGATCAATGCCTACGGAAGCGAACGCAAGGAGATATTTGTTGTCAAGGGTTCTGAGAATCCTAAAGGCATTCCCATTTGGATTTGGGTCGCAATTGTTCTCTTCATCGGCTGGGGACTACACTACCTCTATTTGTATTGGACTCAGGATAACTATAATTCTTTTTTCTGAGGTTAATTTTAGATTAGGAGGCCTCTTCTATTCAACTGTACCTACTTGTCAGTTTAGCAAAAATTCCTATCATGACGAAGAGTTCTTATCTTCAGCTGATAATGGAAGCTTGGTGTGCTTAAGGTATTTATTTTAGCATGCTTATTAGCAATTTATTTCCGATAAATAAAGCGCGATGGACTTCCGTTATTAGTGTTTTCGCTTAACTACAAGTAGATCTATTAACGATGAAAAGAAGAGACTTTTTGTACACTTCAGGTATAGCATTTGGCGCTACCATTCTAGGGTGCCAGGGGACGGCCAAGTCGGCTGGTGATCCTACTATTGATATGCCGACCTTTGATTTGCATACGCACCCTGGAAGATTCTTCATGAAAGGAACAGAAGGTTATGGGGGTGACAACCCTTTTCTCGATAGAGTGAAGGAAATGAAAAGTCAGGGCTTGCGGGGAGCCTTTTTCTGCCTGGTGGCGGATATGCCATTGCTGAAAGTTACAGAGACAGGGATAGTGCCAACGGGTACATTTAAGGGAGATGAGGGATGGAAGGTATTTAAAGGGCAACTCGATGTGTTGAAATCCTTGATCCAGCAATCCGAGGCCGAACTGGCTTTTACCACTACGAAACTTAGTCAGAGTGATAAAATTCAAGCCTTTCTTGCTTGTGAAGGTGGAGATTTTCTGGGGGGAAATATTGAACGCATTACAGAAGCCTATGAACTGGGTATCCGTTCTATTCAACTTGTTCATTATGCTCCCAATGAACTGGGCGATCTTCAAACGCATGTAGCACAGCACGACGGACTTTCTGCACTCGGCAAGGCATCTGTCAAGAAGATGAATGAACTAGGGATTGTGATTGACGTGGCACATGCCTCCGCTAAAACGGTCCAGGATGTAGTAGCCATTTCCGATGCTCCAGTGATCCTTTCTCACAGTACCTTAACGGCAGATCGTGAAAGCCCTGTAACTGCTCGTACTATTAGTATTCAGCATGCCAAAATGATAGCGGAAAATGGTGGTGTCATTGGAATGTGGCCTTCGGGGTATTCCACCTCTTTGGCTGAATTTGTAGATGATACGATACGGATGATTGAAACAGTCGGTGTCGATTCGGTAGGGATCGGTACTGATATGGATGCGAATTACAAACCTGTCATTGAGAATTACACCCAATTTTTTGATTGGAAAAAGGCTTTGCTAGAAAAAGGCTTATCAGAGGAGGAAGTTGGGAAAGTGGCAGGCGGTAATGCGCAGCGAGTCTTGAAGCAGATACTGGGGTAAGATTTTAGCGTACGGAGAGAATCCTAGGCCGAAAAGAACAGCGTATCACTTTATCCATTCAGGTGCCAAACCCTTCCAACTTATGAACATACGGAAATCCTACAGTTCGCTATTTCAGCTACTGGTTTTTTTGCCACTTTTGTTTTGTGGATGCTCTAAGGACCAAGGAATCTCACTTCCTAATATTCTCATTATTTATGCTGATGACATGGGGTATGGAGACCTCGCTTGTCAAAATCCTGAGGCTAAATTGACTACGCCTAACCTGGACCAATTGGCTGCGGAAGGGCTTCGATTTACAGATGGACATAGTTCTTCTGGTATTTGCACTCCAAGTCGATTTGCCTTGCTGACGGGACAGTACCACTGGCGCAGGATGCATGGTATTGTTGGGCCCTTCGGTGGCAGTGTTTTCATAGAAAATGAATTCACCCTGGCACGCATGTTGAAAAGTAAAGGATACAGCACGGCCTGCATTGGCAAGTGGCATCTCGGCTGGAACTGGGATTCGGTCAAAGTAGAAGGGGCCACCTTGTTACCTGTACCAGGAGATAGCACCCGAAAAAGCTATGGCCCTACTGATTTTGACTGGAGTCAAGCGCTTACGGGCGGCCCGATAGATCAAGGATTTGACTATTATTTCGGAGATGGGACTATCAATTTTCCACCCTATGCCTTCATAGAAAATGATCGCCTTCTCGAGAAGCCCTCCGAATACTTAAATCTTGGTAATCGTAGCACTAAGGAAGGGCACTGGGAATTCAGACCTGGCCCGATGGTTAAAGATTGGGATCCTTATCAAGTACTGCCAACTTTGGAGAAGAAAGCGGTAGCTTATGTACAGCGCCAAAAGATGGATCAGCCTTTCTTCTTATACTTCGCATTACCTAGTCCACATGCTCCCATCATTCCTAATGAGGCATTTATCGGCAAGACCCAAGCTGGTGGCTATGGAGATTTTGTGTATCAAACGGACCATGTTGCAGGGCAGGTGTTGAAAGCCCTGAGGGAGCAGGGGTTAGCCGAAAATACACTTGTTATTTTTACGTCCGATAATGGTCCAGAGCACTATGCCTATCCACGAATTCAAAATCATGGACATGTTAGTATGGGGCCTTTGCGGGGACTCAAGCGGGACATTTTTGAAGGAGGACACCGTGTACCTTTTGTGATGCGCTGGCCGGAAAAGATAGCGGCGGGACGGGTGTCTGACGATCTCATTCATCAAGTAGATCTTGCTGCGACAATTGCTGCTGTGGTGGGGTATGACCTGAAAGACTCCGATGCTCCAGACAGCTATAATCTTCTTCCTTTACTTTTGAGTGAAGAACTAGAAGCCCCGATACGACACGAGGCCATACATAATACTTTTAAGAATGGCTTTGTGGTACGGCAAGGAGACTGGGTATTAATTGATCGTTTTTCAGGGTTTCACTCTCGAATACCGGATTGGTACTTTAACGAGAGCAATTACCCACGAGATGATCGAGATGCACCGGGATTATTGTTTAATTTAAAGACTGATTTGGGGCAGTTTCAAGATTTATATGCTAAGAATCCTGAAAAAGTGGCGGCGCTAAGAGCCTTGTTGCAAAAATATCGTGCGAGTGAACGAACGGCCCCAATACAGCGATAGACGAGCTTTATTGTTGACAGTACAGCACTGAATGATAGCATCCTTCTAGGATAAGCTTTGACTCAGCAAGACGAAAACAGAAAGAGAACCACCAACTTTAATACAGTGAAATACAAAGAAGCCTTTAGCATTGGAATTGTGCTCATTTACCTTTGTTTTAGCTCGGGGTGCCAGCAGGAAGATCCTCAGGCTAAAGGAATAGCGAATCGATTGCCAAAGAAGGTCAGCTATAATTTCCACATACGTCCCATCTTGGCAGATCGATGTTTTTCTTGCCATGGCCCAGACGAAGCCGCCCGCAAGGCAGATTTACGCCTGGATCAGGCTGAATCGGCCTATGCCCGCCTGGTAAGCGGCGACAAAGCTATACATAAGGGGCGACTGAAGAAGAGTGCCGTCTATCACCGAATTTATAGCGATGATGTTGAAAAAATGATGCCGCCTCCGGAAAGTAATCTTTCACTAAGTGATTATGAAAAAGCTTTACTTAGTAAATGGATAAAACAAGGCGCCAACTATGAACCACATTGGGCTTTTCAAGCGGTGGAGTTACCAGAAGTACCTAACCCCACTGGCTCTGATTTGGCGGTGAACGAGCTTGATCACTTTATTCTACAACGACTGGAACAGGAAGAACTGACTTTGTCTTCGCTAGCCTCCAAAGAGCGCTTGATCCGCAGATTAAGTTTTGATCTCAGAGGCCTTCCTCCCACCCTGGAGGAGATTGACCAATTTGTTCGAGATAGCCGACCTGAAGCTTACGAACAATTGGTGGATCGATTTATTGACTCTGATGCTTATGCCGAGCGTATGGCCATGGATTGGCTGGATTTGGCACGTTATGCTGATTCGCAAGGATTGCATTCGGATGGTTGGCGATCTATGTATCCTTGGAGGGACTGGGTGATCCAGGCTTTTCGTAAGAGAATGCCCTACAATCAATTCCTAAGCTGGCAATTGGCGGGGGACCTATTACCGGATCCAAGTCGCGACCAACTGATAGCCACTGGCTTCAATCGCAACCATAAAACTACAGCAGAGGGTGGGGTAGTAGATGAGGAATATCGGGCAGAATATGTACATGATCGAGTGGCTACAACGGCTACTGCTTTTCTGGGATTGACTATGGAGTGTGCTCGTTGTCATGATCACAAATATGATCCCATTAGCCAAAAGGAATATTATCAGTTTTATGCTTTCTTCAACCAGGTTGATGAATTGGGGATGAGTGGAGATGACGGAAATGCAGGGCCAAACTTATTGCTGCCCTCGCCCGCTACGGAGGAACGATTGCAAACGCTCAAAGCCCAAATTAAAGAGAAGCGAGAATTGCTGGCCCAAACACAAGAAGCACTAGCGGCACAAAAAACATTTATTCAAGAGCTACAGAAAGAATCATCTTCTTGGAAGAGGAAGGCAGCAATTGATCTCCCTTTTGATCGAATCGTGAAACAGTTAGTAGATGGAAGAGCTGCTGCCACTGCCTCGGGAGATGCTCGAATTGTGACGGATGATATAAGAGGAAAGGTACTAGAACTTAATGGAGAATATGAGTTTGTCACCGTTAAGGACCAAGGGTTGTTTGATCAACACCAAGCTTTTTCAGCAGGCATTTGGGTAAAGCCAGAAGAATACAGGACAACACAGACACTAGTGGGTAATAGTGGTCAAAAAGGAACCTTTTGGAGAGGTTGGGATTTGATTTTAGATAGTCTAAACCGCCCAACTCTTCGCCTCATTCACGCCTTACCACATGATGTGCTGGCGGTCTCTACTAAAGAAGGAATTCCTATTCAACAGTGGAGTCATGTTGCTTTCTCTTATGATGGATCTGGCCGGGCTTCGGGGGTGAAATTATTTGTCGATGGAGTGGCGGTGGATCATGAAATTGCTTATGATCGTTTACAACGCAGCATTTACCCCATTGCTTTTAATAAGAGCAAGACCAAGCGTGGACTACGTTTGGGAAAAAGTTATCGCGCTTTTACTGGAGAATACGGAATTTATAGTGGTCGACTAGACAGTTTTTACCTTTTTGCCAGGGTCCTTTCTGAGGTAGAAATAGGGGCTTTAGTTGGCCAGAAAAGCCTGGATGAGCAGTTGAACCTAGCTAGAAAAGCTGACAACCCAGCGATCACAAAAAAACTTGCAGAAACCTGGTTGTTTCGCCATCCTCATCCCCTGCAAAATGAATTGTCTACACTACGGCAAGCGCATTTCTCCGCATTGGATACCGTGGGAGAGGTAATGATTATGCAAGAGTTGAAGCAAGCCCGTACTACCTACATCTTAAATCGGGGGAATTATGATGAACCAATGGAAGAGGTAGCGCCAAGAACCCCTGCTTCTATGCTCACCTTTGATCCAAGCTTTCCTGCCAATCGGCTAGGACTGGCAAAATGGATGCTCCATCCTGATAACCCGCTTACAAGTCGAGTGATCGTCAATCGCCTCTGGCAGCAGTTTTTTGGCAATGGCCTGGTTGGCACCCCGCACGACCTTGGCCTGCAAGGGAGCCTCCCTACTCACCCCGAATTACTCGACTGGCTCGCAGCCACCCTCATGAAAGAATATTGGGATATTCAGTATATCCAAAAGAAGATCGTTCTATCGGCAACTTATAGACAATCCTCCAAGGTGAGTCCAGTACTACTGGAAAAGGACCCAGAAAACCTTCTTTTTGCCAGAGCGCCCACTTACCGCTTACCCGCAGAGATGATTCGCGACAATGCCTTGGCTTCTAGTGGCCTGCTTCATACTAAGGTCGGAGGGCCCAGTGTCAAACCTGTCCAACCTGCCGGACTTTGGCAAGAGAAAACCAGCAGCACCCATATCTTGAGAAAGTACGAACCCGACGAAGGCCAAGCTCAGCATCGGCGAAGCTTGTATACCTTCGTTCGTAGAACCTCACCTCACCCCGCAATGACTGCTTTTGATGCGCCGAATCGGAGCGTATGTACAGCCAAGCGGCAATATACCAATACCCCGATGCAAGCCCTTGTTTTACTGAATGATCCCCAGTTTGTGGAAGCCTCTAGGGTTTTGGCACAAGCCGCCCTAGATTTCGATGAGGACCTTATTCGTCAAATTAGTTGGGTGTTTCGCAAACTTACCGGACTAGAGATCAATAAAAATCAATTAGAGACCCTATTGGAATTATTTAGTGAAGAGGAAAGCCGCTTTAAGGATTCTCCACTTGCTGCCCAGGCTTATAGTACTATTGGTTCTTTCCCGCAAAAGAAAGAACAGGACCCTTTAGAGTTGGCAAGTATGACTTTGGTAGTCAATACCATCATGAATTTCGATGATTTCTACATGAAAAGATAGAAGATATGAGCAGTTGTTCTCAATATAATTCAAAATATACCCGGCGTGATTTTCTAAGCCGGACTACACTAGGATTAGGAGCACTAACCCTGGGAGGGTTGTTGCAACCTGGTTGGTTATCAGCCAAGACGCCAAATCTTTTGCAGCCGAATATGGGAGGCCCAGAGCCTCATTTTCCGCCTAAGATCAAGCGAGTTATATATCTTTTTCAGAGCGGGGCACCTTCTCAGGTAGACCTTTTTGACCATAAGCCCGGTTTACGCCAGTACCAAGGACAAGACCTTCCTGATTCAATACGAAAGGGACAGCGTCTCACCGGCATGTCCGCTGGCCAGAAGCGATTACCGGTGGCTTCCTCTCCCTATAATTTTCAGCAATTTGGGCAAAGTGGAGCTTGGATGAGTGAATTGCTCCCCTACACCGCAGGTATCGCCGATGAGCTATGTTTTATAAAATCGATGTATACGGAAGCGATCAATCACGATCCCGCAGTCACTTTTATCCAGACGGGTTCTCAACAGCCTGGTCGCCCCAGTATCGGGTCTTGGATCAGTTATGGTCTAGGTAGTGACAATGAAAATCTACCGGCCTTTTGTGTATTACTGTCTCAGGGCGTAGGGGGAGGTGGCCAACCTTTGTATAGTAGGCTTTGGGGCAATGGGTTCCTGCCATCCCATCATCAAGGTGTTCAATTCCGAGCAGGTAAGGATGCAGTTTTGTATTTAGGCAATCCAGCGGGCTTGAGTCCTGCCGCCCGGAAAAATCAGCTAGACCATCTTCGTCAATTGCAAGAGGATCAATATGATCAATTGCAAGATCCTGAGGTATTGGCCAAGATTGCTCAGTACGAGATGGCCTTTCGAATGCAAACTTCTGTTCCAGAAGTAATGGATCTCAAAAAGGAACCTGACTATATCTACGACTTATATGGCCCTGATAGCCGGACCCCCGGTACCTACGCTGCCAACTGCATCCTTGCTCGAAGGCTGGTAGAACAGGGCGTAAAGTTCATTCAACTCTATCATCGAGGCTGGGATCATCATGGCGCCTTACCTCAGCAACTACCCGTCCTCACCCGGCAAACTGACCAGCCTTCAGCGGCTCTCGTACAGGACCTAAAGCAACGAGGCTTGTTGGATGATACACTGGTGATTTGGGGAGGAGAATTCGGTCGTACCACCTATTCTCAAGGGAAATTAACAGCTAAAAGCTTTGGCCGAGATCACCACCCCCGTTGCTATACCCTTTGGATGGCTGGTGGAGGAATTAAGAAAGGATTCACTTATGGCCAAACGGATGATTTTAGCTATAACATCGTACAAAACCCAGTACACATTCACGACTTTCAAGCCACACTGTTACACCTTCTAGGTTTGGATCATGAACGTTTGGTTTTTAAATTCCAGGGGCGTCGCTTTCGCTTAACGGATGTGCATGGGAAGGTAGTGCGGGATGTTCTGAGTTAGGTTTGCCTATTCGGTATCTATGGTATGTTTTAGGGTTCCGGAAGGCTAGGTGATCAAAGAGAGATGGTGGTGGGAAACACCATCCATTGGCGAGGGTGGCCAGGCAAGTATTATTGCTGCAGAAGGAGCGTAATCTCAATAGCCCTCCATGCCGTTGCAGGTGTTTTTACCTGCGACATCGTACGTAATATACATTTAGCGCTCCGCGAAGCGCTTCAAGGTCTCCTTCGTATATTCAGATAAGACCAGACGCCCACTGATTTCTGCTCGTTCTTCCAAGAGGTGGTCCCAATGCTCTGTTCCTTCCCAGCAAATGCGTTTGATGGCGGCGGCAGCTTCTGGGTTATAGCCGGCGGTTTGTTCTGCCAAAGCCAAGACGGCTTGATCCAGTTCTTCGGCAGAGTCAAAGACTTCAGCATAGAGGCCTTGTGCTTTAGCCCATGCTGGAGATTGGAAGACGGCGGGATTGATTGCCATTTGACTAAAAGCAGATAAGCCCAGTTTACGTTTTACGGCAGGCCCCACCACAAATGGGCCAATGCCTACCGCCAATTCACTGAGCTTAATACTAGCAAATTTGGTAGCTAGGCAGTAATCCACAGCGGAGGCAAGCCCTACTCCGCCCCCGACAGCTTTACCTTGTACACGTCCGATGATGATTTTTGGGCATTTCCGGCAGGCATTGATAACATTGGCGAAGCCCATAAAGAATTGCTTGCCCTTCTCAAAATTGTCAATGGCGATTAATTCGTTGAAGCTGGCACCGGCACAAAAGGTGCGATTGCCATGACTTTTTAGAATGATCACCTTGATATCTTCCCGTTCACCTGTTGTAGTGATGGTATCGGCCAAAGCCTTTAAAAGATCACTAGGGAGTGAATTGTGGGCTGGATGAAAAAAGGTGATTTCGGCGATGCCTGCTTGTATATCTTGAGTTGAAACAAATGCTTCCATGGAGTTAATTTCTGTACTATTTAGACCAATCCAAATTGACTAAAGTGGTGGTGAAAGTGTTTTCGATTCATGAGATCCCATAGTTGCTTGTCTAGCATCCCAAATATAGTATTCGGAGTCTCTATCCCCGGGTTCTCCTTGAAGAAGGTTTCGTAATTATCAATAGCCAAGAGAAGGGCTGCCTTTGCTTCTGCAAGATTTGTAAATCGCAAAGCTTCCAACTCCTTTTCTTTCAATAAGGGGTGATCGAAAGAACGAGGCATGGCACGATAGTTAAATAATGACTCCTTAAATCGCTCGATGCGCTTTTCTGGGGTGATGACCTTAGTTTCCACCTTACCCATTGACATTTGCATGAAGAACTCCAAGTGTTCTACCATGTGCTGAGGTGTTAGAATTCCCCATTGAGCAGTATGTTGTTCCGTCAATTTGTCTAATGCCGTGGTAACATTAGCCTTGTTGAAGGCTAGGAAGGGGCATTTTTTCTGCACCATGGTAAGGATAGTCGCTATGGCCACTAATTCCTCTTCCTGATCAAAGACTTCTACATACCATTTTACGACCCCAGAAGGAAATTCTCTGCCTTTGCTATCTCTGTCGACCTTCTCTTTGCAAGTCAAGCGCACTTGAATCGTATCGTTGTGATAAACTGGGCGTATGAAGCGACATTCCTCCAAACCATAATTGGCTGTCACTGGTCCTTTATTGGGATACACGAAAAGTCCGGCAGCAGCAGCTAGGATGAAGTAGCCATGCGCTGCGCGCTTTTCGAAGATAGTTCCTTCCAGCGAGGTGATATCGGTGTGGGCATAAAAATGATCCCACGTTAAGTTGGCAAAATTGATGATGTCACTATCCGTCACGGTTCGCCTATGTGTAAGGATTGACATGCCGGGTTCGATGTCCTCGAAGTGATAGGCGAACGGATGCTTGGGAGCTGGCTTGTAAGCGGCTCCAGCTTGGTATATTCCGGTGATCTCTGTGATAGTGGTAGGTGTACCTTGAATGGCACAGCGCTGCATATAGTGTTTGACACCCCGCATGCCGCCCATCTCTTCACCTCCTCCTGCTCTTCCCGGACCGCCATGTACCAAAGAGGGGAGGGGAGAACCATGCCCCGTGCTTTGTTTGGCATTTTCGCGATTTAAAACCAGAATACGGCCATGATGACTAGCCGCTCCAATCACAAATTCACGAGCGGTTTGATTGTCGTAAGTAGAAATGGACGCACAAAGCGAACCCTTACCCATCTTGGCCAACTGGATCGCATCCCCCAGATCTTGATAAGGGATGATAGTGCTTACCGGACCAAAGGCTTCTACATCATGCACTGCCTGATTTTGATGCGGATCTTTTTCCAATAAAAGGATGGGACTAAGGAATGCACCTTTGTCGGCATCCGCACCCAATAAATTGACCTGATCTAAATGACCATAGACCAATTCGGCTGTTTGGCACAATTCATTTACGCGATCTCTTACTTCTTGTACCTGGTCTTTGCTGGCCAGAGCACCCATTCTTACGCCCTCGGCAGTAGGGTTTCCAATAGCTATTTTAGAAAGGGACTTCCCGAGAGCAATCTGAACATCCTCCACCAAAGCCTCCGGTACTATGACACGGCGAATGGCCGTACACTTTTGACCGCATTTCACCGTCATTTCTTTTTGTACCTCTTTGATGAAAAGATCAAACTCCGGGGTGCCAGGTTTGGCATCTTCACCCAGGATAGCACAGTTCAGAGAATCTGCCTCCATATTAAACGGTACGGCTTCCTGGATAATTCTAGAATGCGCCTTCAGCATTCGCCCTGTTGTAGCTGAACCTGTGAAAGTGACTACATCTTGAGAGTCTACAGCATCTAAGATGGTACGAGCGGACCCACATACTAGTTGTAGCGCTCCCTCAGGAAGAATGCCTGATGCGATAATTTCTTTTACAACTGCTTCTGTGAGAAAGGCTGTAGCAGTGGCCGGTTTGACTACTGCTGGTACCCCCGCCATCCAATTGACCGCACATTTTTCCAACATACCCCAGACTGGGAAGTTAAAGGCATTGATGTGGATGGCGACCCCTTCTTTAGGGACCATGATGTGATGCCCCATAAAGCTCCCACCTCTCGACAAGTCGATCGCGTCTCCATCTACATGGAACGGCTGATTGGGGAAGTTTCTGCGTAGAGAAGCATTGGCAAATAAATTGCCGAACCCTCCTTCAATATCGATCCAACTATCGGCTCGGGTGGCTCCTGTTCGATAGCTGACCTCATAGAATTGCTCCTTTCTTTTGTTAAGATAGAGCGCTAATTTCTTAAGCATATTCCCTCTCTGCTGAAACGTCATTTTGCGCAAAGGTGGCCCACCCGTTTCACGCCCGTAAGCTAAAACTTCACCTAGGTCAATTCCGTTGGTGGTGGCATGTGCAATCAACTCTCCCGTTACGGCATCAAAAATCGCCTTACCTTCTCCCTGTCCATCACGCCATTGTCCTTGTACATAGTTTCCTAACTTGATCATATACTTGAAATTTTCTACTTATCAATATGGGCTGAATCTTATCCTATCTGGTTCTGTAGCCGCAAAGCGGTCAGAGTAGATCAAATTCTTTGGAGGTCCGGTATACGGAGCCTCGAAAGAGGGCGATAAGTTCTGCATTTTCTTTACGATACACCCTAACATCGTAGGTTGCCATTTTATGTCCTAGTTGTAGTTCCTTAGCTTCGGCAATCAAAATATCTCCTACTTGAGCCGTTTTTACATGCGTTATTTGACTGGTTTGGGATACACTTAAACGGCCATGCGAATTGGAAGCAAAAGCAAAGGCACTGTCGGCAAAAGAAAAACTCACTCCTCCATGTAGGATGCCGAAGCCATTTAACATTTCCGAGCGTACTTTCATTAGAAGCTTACAGTATCCAGCTTTTAACTCCAATAATTCTACCCCCATCCAACGGCTAAAATGATCTTTTGCAATCATTCGATCGAAAATTTCAGATGGCGTTAAGGCCTTAGACATGATGAGTCATTTTTTCAGATGGGAAAAAACGACTACCTGCAGCGGCCATTTTTCTTAACAGTGGGCTGCATCTATATCGGCTTTCATGATAATGTTCAAAAAGCTGATCCAAGCGTGTTACACACTGATCAATACCTATTTCATCTGCCCACCGAAGAAGCCCCTTGGGGTAGTTTACTCCTTTAGTCATAGCAGAATCGATATCATCTCTACTGGCAATGTGATAATGCAGTGCATCTGCAGCTTCATTGATCAGCATCACGACGATCCGGTCAACTATAGATTGACCAAGAACTGCATCCTTGGTCGGAACAGCTGTGGTCGCTCCTTCCTGGTAGTTGTAGTATCCTCGACCGGACTTGCGCCCTAAGTACCCCGCTTCTGACATCCGCTTTTGAGTGAAAGAAGGACGATAGCGAGGGTCATAATAAAAGGCTTTAAAAACAGTCTCCGTGACGGTATAGTTGACATCATTACCAATGAAATCCATGAGTTCGAAAGGTCCCATGCGGAATTGACCGATGGTCTTCATTGCCCAGTCGATTGTTGGGATATCAGCAATGCCTTCATCATAAATACGTAATGCCTCACCATAGAAAGGCCGAGCTACTCGATTGACAATAAAACCCGGTGTGTCCTTGGTTACTACGGTATGTTTGCCCCAGGATTGAATAATCTTTTGTGCTTCTTCCAGTACGGATTGCTCCGTTTGTACAGCCGGAATGACCTCTACCAGCTTCATTAAAGGAGCGGGGTTGAAGAAGTGAATGCCTAGGAACTGTTGAGGTCGTTGGCATGCCGCTGCTAATGATGCGATGGAAAGAGATGAGGTATTAGAGGCTAGGATGGTTTTCTCTGCAAGGAGAGGCTCTAATTTTTGGAACACCTGCTTTTTAATCTCTGGATGTTCAATGATGGCTTCAATGACCAATTGAGCGCTGGACAAGGATGCTAACTCTTGGACATAATGAATGTTACGCTGGATCTCAGTTGCTTTTTCCTCTGTTATTCTACCTTTCTCTACTAGTCGACTCATAATTTTAGCCAAATGTGTTTTGCTTTTGGCTAGTGCAGCTTCCTCCGTATCATATAGATAAACTGTGCAATTCGCCGTGGCGGCTACCTGAGCGATTCCACTTCCCATCGTTCCCGCTCCAATTATTCCAACGTTCATATAGGCAGTTTTGACTTTAGACGTTAGCCTTCCGATGTTTTAGAAATATCGGAAGGCTAAAGACTATTATTTAAGACATTTAAAATAGTCGAATGGCTCCAGGCATTCCTCACATTGGAACAATGCCTTGCATGCCGTGGAACCAAATTGGCTAATCATTTTGGTATTTGTAGACTTGCAACGAGTGCAGGGCACTACCTTCGCTCCGTCTAGCAGGGCTTGTTTATCTGCCAGTGCTTCTAGCGGAGCGGCAATTCCATACTCCTCCAGCCGAGCTCGCCCACGGGGCGTAATCCAGTCCGTAGTCCAAGCTGGTGCGAGAATTAATTTTACCTTAGTCGTATACCCGGCTTGATCAAGGGCAGTTTTGATATCCATAGCAATGGTATCCATAGCAGGGCATCCTGAATAGGTCGGTGTGATCTTTATCAGGAGCGCATCTCCTTCTTTTTCAATCGCTCTAACTACTCCCATATCCATGATGGATAAAACGGGAATCTCCGGATCAGTCACTTTTTCTAAAAGGGCCTCAATTTCAGGATATTTAGCAATGGTGTTCATAAGGTTAAATCATTCAAGTAGAGCTTACCATTTCATGTTTGGATAGGTTCGCTGCATATATTGTAAGGTGCTAAGGATATGACCGTGATGCTCTGAATGCACTCCTTTTTTACCGCCATCATGAAAGCCGAAAAATTGAGGCGTATTAAGCGTCGCTTCTTGCAAAACTGTCTTGACGGTCTCATAGAAGACAGAGCGTACTGCTGAAAGGTCTGCTCCAATACCCAGCTCTTTCATCTCTTTTTCTATGGGTGTTTCCTGTACCAGTTCGCCAATGTAAGGATATAGGTAATCTACTGCTGCCTGCATGCGACTATGGCTTTCGTCAGTACCATCTCCTAAGCGTTTTACCCATTCAGAAGAAAACCGTAGATGATACTTCACTTCCTTGATTGATTTATGAGCGATGGCTGCAATTTGCTCATCCTTACTGTTCATCAAAGCTTCCAGCAAAGGCAAATGGTAGGCATCAAAAAAGAACTGCCTAGCAATGACAAAAGCAAAATCCTTATTGGGTTGCTCAACTAATAAGGTATTGCGGTATTCATGTGGATATCTAGTGAAAGCAATGCTATCCTCCGTGATCTCTTTTTCAGCATCAAGGACCATTTCCCCTTTGACCTCTGCGGCATACTGGAAATAGTTTCTCACCTGTCCAAACAGGTCAAGTGACATATTGGTCAAGGCGATATCTGTCTCCAAACTGGGTCCATGTCCACATAACTCAGATAAGCGATGCCCTAGAATCATGGCATTATCACCCAACAATAGAAGGTATTGATACAATTGTTCTTTCATACGCTAAATATGTTTCAATTCATTGGGTAGGTCGTAGAAGGTTGGATGGCGATAGGCCTTATCCTGAGCTGGTTCGAATAATTCTCCGCTATGGGCTGGATTGGAGGCTGTAATAGCACTCGATGGTACCACCCAGATACTCACGCCTTCTTGTCGTCGTGTATAGACGTCTCGTGCGTTTTCCATAGCCATCTTGGCATCTGCCGCATGCAAACTACCTACATGACGGTGTTCCAGTCCGCTTTTCGATCGAATGAAAACCTCCCAAAGGGGCCAGTTTGTAGTACTCATGGTTTATTAGTTTTAAGCCGATGCGGATTATCCTACTTCGGCTAGTCTTTTTTGTTCTTGTTTTTCAGCATAAGCCATTGCAGCCTCTCGTACCCATGCACCATTTTCATAAGCAGAACGTCGTGCATCGAGTCGTTCTTTATTGCAAGGGCCATTGCCCTTAACGACTTGCCAAAATTCGTCCCAATCAATTGCTCCAAAGTCATAATGTCCGCGTTCCTCATTCCATTTTAAGTCGGGATCAGGAACGGTAAGGCCTAAGAACTCGGCCTGTGGCACAGTAATGTCAATAAACTGCTGCCGCAACTCATCATTGGTTTTGCGCTTGATCTTCCACTTCATAGATTGCTCTGTATGGGTAGAGTCCGCATCTCTAGGCCCAAACATCATTAGCGATGGCCACCACCAGCGATTGAGGGCATCCTGGGCTAGTTCTTTTTGCACCTCAGTACCTCGGCAGAGCGTTAACATGATCTCATATCCTTGACGCTGGTGAAAACTCTCTTCTTTGCAGATCCTCACCATCGCGCGAGCATAAGGACCGTAAGAGGTCCGTGTCAACATCACTTGATTGATAATCGCTGCCCCATCTACTAGCCAACCGATGGCTCCGATATCCGCCCAACTGAGGGTGGGATAATTGAAAATACTGGAATATTTGGCTTTGCCACTATGCAACTGTTCGAATAGCTCGTCTCTGCTAATACCCAATGTTTCAGTAGCACTATAGAGATACAAGCCATGACCCGCTTCATCCTGTACCTTGGCTAGCAAGGCCACCTTACGACGAAGGCTCGGCGCTCGGCCAATCCAGTTGCCCTCGGGAAGCATACCCACAATTTCTGAATGCGCATGTTGGGAGATTTGGCGAATATGAGTCTTGCGATACTTTTCAGGCATCCAATCCTTTGGCTCAATATTCTGCCCGGCATCAATTTTAGCTTGAAACTCTTCTTCTAAGCGATCAATGGTTAGCGACATAAGGAATGGTATTATAACTTTTCTAAATCTTGATTTTCAATGTCAAAAAAACTACCAGCTTACACATCAAAGTCTACTACAATTTTCTCACTCTTAGGCATGGCCTGGCAGGTCAATACATAACCTGCGGCGACTTCATCCTCTTCTAGCGCATAGTTGACTTGCATCTCTACTTCTCCTTCCAACACTTTTGCTCTACAGGTACAACAAACACCTCCTTTGCAGGCAAATGGTAGATCTGCGCCTTTACTTAAAGCAGCATCTAAGATGCTGATATTAGGATTCCCCAAGGAAACATTGAATGCTTTACCGCCTTCAATGACTGTTACCTCACAATTTATCTTTTCGGTTGGGGTGGAAGCTGAAACCTGACTAGCTTGTTTCTGCTGACCGCTGTTAAATAATTCAAAGTGAATTTTTTTGGCTACTACTTTCTTCGCTAGTAAATAATCACGAAGCATGAAGATCATTTCTTCCGGACCACAAATGAAGAAATCATCAACTGTATCCAGCGGTAGCATTCGCTCACTAATAATATCCAATTTTCCAATATCAAGACGTCCGTTAAAAAGGGGCGTACTTCGATGCTCTTGAGTTAGAAAGTGAAAGACCTTAAAGCGATCTAAGAACAAGTTTTTGAGGGCTTCAATTTCTTCTTTTAGTATGATTGAACTGACTTGTTGATTAATGTAGAAGAGGGTGAACTGGCTTAAAGGTTCAGCCAGAAGGTGGGTTTTGATAATTGAAAAGATGGGAGTTATTCCACTCCCAGCTGCGAATGCAACGTACTTCTTGGCTTTATCAGTCTCAATTTCGGTAAAAAAACGGCCATTGGGAGGCATCACCTCTAAGGTGTCTCCGGCTTGTAAAGCTTTATTGGCAAAGGTAGAAAACTTACCTCCGCTTATTTGCTTGATACCTACTTTCCATTCTTCGTCCAAGGGACTCGAACACAAAGAATAAGAACGCCTTACTTCTTCTCCGTCGATGTTTGCCTTTAGCGTCAGATACTGGCCCTGTTTAAAAGAAAAGGCCTCCCGTAAATCCTCTGCTACATCAAAGGAAATGACTGCACAGTCCTCAGTCACCTTATCTATGGCCTTAACAGTTAACGGGTAGAAACGCTTTGGAGTCATACTACGAGTTTTATTATACTAACGAACATTTGTTCGTATTTGTTCTATAAAAAAATGCCTTTTTGAATTCGGCTTCTTCTCTTTTGGCTAAGGCACTTGAAATAAGGGAGTTATGTAAGCTTCCTATTTCAAACATTCAAGAAATACAAAACTAACGAATGTTTGTTTATTTACCAAAGTTGAATAAAACCTCTCTTCTTTTCGGCTATAACTTTTCACCTTCTTCGATAAAGCTCGTGGATAGTTATAAAATGGAATTTATCAAAGAACCATTTTTCAATGGCAGTGATAACTTCGGAATTTGTCAGTGATTTGAAGTGAATCGGCACGACATTTGGAGGAGAAGCGTACAGTATACATACCCTGTTGGGCTAAATTACGTTAGTTTGATGGGATAATTTATTAGTGCAAGTTGCGATTCATTCTAAAGCGTCTAAATGCGTCAGATATTTGCGGCAAAAGCAAATTGTTGGCTTTGTCTTTTGCAAAATCTTCCTTTTTTGCGCTCATTCACCGCAACTTGGGTTTATTAAACAACTTCTATACGATATCGGGTAGATGATTACATCTCATATGCGAAGCCTCTTAGTCCTATTTGTTTGCTGCTGGAGCATGTGCTTGTGGGGACAAGATCAATGGGATCTGCGCATTCTTCCATTAGATCGGTCACCGGAGTGGTTGCAGGAGGAGTTAGAGTATGAGACAAAGTTCCCCGATTCCACTAGTGTAATTGCTGCGCTTCGCGAAATGGTAGGAGCTTTGCAGCTTCGGACTTACCTGGAAGCTTCTGTGGATACTATTACGGTTAAAGATCAGTCCTTCTTAGCTATACTGCATGTTGGGCCGGCCTACCAATGGGTGCAACTGGGAAAAGGGAACCTGGAGGAAAGTCTATTAAGTCAAACTGGTTTTAGGCCTAGATTCTATAAAAACAAGGCCTTTTCTCAGCAAGCGCTAGAAGAATTGCAGGAGGCGATACTTATCTATTTGGAAAATCATGGCTACCCCTTCGCCAATTTGCGTTTGGATAGCCTCAAAATAGGGCAGGGAGGCATTCGGGGCGTGTTACAGGTCGAGAAAGGTGATCTGTATACCTTTGATCAATTACATATTGATGGAAATGCCAATGTTTCTCCGACCTACCTGAGTAGTTACCTGGGCATAAAGCCTGGAACACCCTATGACCAGCGGAAAATACTACGGGTTAGAGATCGAATTAGAGAACTCCCCTTTTTACAGAGCCGGAGGGACCTAAGCGTGGCTTTCGAGGGAGATCAGGCTAAGGTGAATCTATTTGTTGATAAAAAGCGAGCCAGCCGTTTTGATTTCTTGATCGGTGTCCTGCCAAGTAGTGCACAGACCGGCAAGTTTTTAATTACAGGTACCTTCAATGCGGAGCTGCAGAATCAGTTTGGACTAGGAGAACGGATCTACGCAGCCTTCGAGCAATTGCGTCCTCAGACTCAGGAATTGGAACTGGATTTTAACTATCCGTATGTGTTGGGTACTCCTTTCGGAGCAGATATGCACTTTGAATTATATCGACGAGATACTAACTATTTGGATCTGCGGTATAATATTGGAGCACAATATCTTTTAGAGGGAGGAAGCTATTTAAAGGCTTATTGGAATAATTATACTTCAACCTTACTATCTGTAGATACGGTTTCAGTACTTCAAACCGGCCAGTTACCAGATACACTGGATGTTAGTCACTCGACTTTTGGAATAGAATACAATCATCAAAAACTAGATTACCGCTTCAACCCGAGGAAAGGCTGGTCTGCATTTATTAAAGGAGGAGCGGGGGTGAAAACGATTCGAAGAAATAATTTGATTAGCCAGTTAGACATTCCGGATCCCTATGCTGATCTAAATCTAAAGTCATTCATTTATCGTTTAGAGGCGAATTTGGCTGCCTATATACCAATGTTCAAAACCAGTACGCTAAAAAGTAGTTTACAAAGTGGATTCATTATTACTGAAGAGCCCATATTTGCCAATGAACAATTCCGCTTAGGCGGTAACCGCCTCCTGCGCGGCTTTGATGAAGAAGCACTCTTTGCCACCAACTATGCTGTCTTTACTTTGGAATACCGCTTACTCATTGGGCAAAATTCATTTCTATATCTTTTTGGCGACTATGCTCGATTAGATGAAAAGACCGTTAAAAGTCTTCCAGGAGAGAGTACGGTTGATTATCCTTTTGGGTTTGGTTCAGGTATCAGTTTTGAAACCAAAGTGGGGGTTTTTGGAATTAGCCTTGCCTTTGGTAGCCGAAAACAGAATCCGATCGACTTTGGCTCCCCGAAGGTGCACTTTGGGTATATTAGTTTGTTCTAGCTTGTGAGGTGTGAGGAGTAGTATAGGTATGAAGGTTTAGAGGTTCAAAGTATGTTTACTATTTCTTCCACTCAATCCGATTTACTACAATCTTCCCGTTATTGACCACCATTAACGGATCATGAATGGCCTTGATATTTTGAAGTGGGTTGCGTTCAAGAATTAGAAGGTCTGCATCTAAACCCTCGGCAATGTGTCCAGTATGACCATCTATTTCTAGAAATTCTGCCGCAGCTGAAGTGGCGGCCATGATGGCTTCGGCATTACTCATTCCAATGCCAACGAGTTCCTCCAGTTCTAATCCAAGTCGCATGACACTATTGGGATTGTAACCCGTATCTGTAGAGGCGATGATCTTTACACCCATTTTATATGCTTTGGATGCGGTTTCCCGCAAGCGCGGAAGCATATGGCGTCCTCGAACTTCCAAGAGGGGTTGATCGTAGTCACCACCAGGCGCAATCAAGTCGGTTACGATGGCAATAGTTGGCACAAGATAGGTGCCTCTTTCTAGCATCAATTTTAAGGTTTCTTCGCTCAGGTAGGTGCCATGTTCTATGCTTTTGACACCTGCAAGAACGGCGGCTCGCCCTCCTTCATCACCATGGGCATGAGCTGCTACAGGGATGCCGTGCTCCGCCCCGATTTTAACCAGCATTTTTAATTCTTTCTCAATATAGTATGGTTCACGAGGATCCGTTTGAGGTAAGCCTGCCCTAGCCGTAGCGTTGGTTTTGATCCAATCCACTTTTCTGGATACTAGTGCTTCCGCCATTTTGCGAATGGCTTTTTCACCTTGCATTCCATCCTCCATGAGATAGGAAAGTTCCGGAAAATCCAGGTAAAAGCCATTGTCAGGGTTTGGTCGTACATGATAGCCGGCTGCTAAAAATTCAGGAGATTCGATTGCGCCTTTTTTGGCAAGTTCGCGCATGCCTACATCTGTAAAATGAGCTACGCCCATACTTCTCACCGTAGTGACTCCGGAGCGGAGTGCCGTTTTGGCTGCTTCGAATGATCGAATGTGCACATGGGCATCGATCAGCCCTGGCATAATGTATTTACCATTGAGGTTAATGACCTTTGCATCTTTGGGATGCACCTCCGTTCTATCGCTAATTTTTGTGATTTTACCCTCTTCAATAATGACGGTAACATTGCTAATGACCTTATCTGATTTCCCATCAATAATATTTGCTTTCTGCAAAACGAGAGGTTGAGCAGGTAGTTGGTAGTTTGCAATGGCTAATAATCCAATGAGTAATAGACGAAAACTCGCCTGAAGCTGTTGAGATATGAGAGGAGATAAAAACATGTTTTTATATTTGGTAGATTAGCTGAAATTACGAAATAAATGGGTTTTACATATGGTTAACAATCTTTTACATTTGATTGAGCTCTTCCAGCATTATCCACAATATATTTGATCTTCAATGATCATAGAAGTCGCCCAGCACATCTAGGCCGCTTCATCAAACAAGCAATATGAAAAAGAGCTTCTTTATTATTTCTACTGTTGTAATTGCCCTTAGTATAATGGCATTTGGATACCTGAAGGAAGATACGTCCGAAATAAATTCAACCGGAACAGTATCGAACCCCATAACTGTTTTTGATGATGACTTTATTACTTTGTTTAGTGGGGAGCAGGAATTTGAGTTGCTCTATCATGTTGATCACAGGTTCCGTGCCACTATTACAAGGGAAGATTTGCATCAGGCGAAAACGATTATAGATATCCTTCCCAAAGAGGGGACTCAATCAAAGGTATCCTATCAAAATGTGGAGGTTTCTGTACTTGATCTTGCAGGGGAGAAAACAGAAATGAGTGAGAATGAAATTTTGAATGCCGCCCAACTTGAGCTATTGCAAGCTATTGATTATTCGGTTGATTTGAGGATTACGGCCAGTTGCAAAAGAAAGAATGCGGTGACAGGGAAGTTGGCGAGAGATACCGTCGCCTATCATATGACTGTGGTCCCTAAAAGAACAGCTATGTATAACAAAGGGAAGTGGGGGCTTGTTCAATACTTGAAAGAAAATAGTAGGGAAGAAGCGGCCATGATTCAAAAGGATAAAGTTCAACCCGGCAAGGTTGGTTTTACCGTCTCAAAAGAAGGTACCATAGAAGGTGTGCGGCTTATTTCTACCTGTGGGTACCCGACGGTAGATGAATCATTACTAGAATTAGTTAACAACATGCCCAACGACTGGGAACCTGCAACCAATGCACAAGGGGAAAAAGTAGCTCAAGAGCTTGTATTCTTCTTTGGATCAGGAGGTTGTTAGGAATGAGGTTGTTTAAAGATAGAAGATGAAGTGTATAGGAATCGCTTGTCAAGACATTATTTATCCTTTTAAATAACTTTCATATGGGCTAGCGCAAATAATAGATACTATATGTCCAAGCAGTTAATCTCTTCCGGTTCGAAAATGGAAGGCCCCATTGGCTTTTCCAGGGCAGTTCGAGTCGGATCTTTAATTGCAGTAGCGGGAACTGCAGCTATTCAATCAGACGGTTCTACCGCCTGCCCAGGTGATGTTTATGGACAAACCTTGTATTGTCTTTCGATTATCCAGAAAGCGGTGGAAGAAGCTGGGGGGGGCTTGTCTGACATTTTCCGTACGCGAGTGATGTTGACAGATATTAACCAATGGCAGCAGGCGGCTAAAGCACATGGAGAGTTCTTTGCGGAGATTCGCCCTGCTTGTACTTTTGTCGAGGTGAAGGGATTTATCCAGAAAGATTGGCTAGTGGAATTGGAGGCGGATGCGATGGTGAGCTAGGCCGTTTTGTTGGGATAGAATACGCAAAGAGAGTTGGAGATAATTCAACTAATGGTCAGGAAGAATATTTCTAGGACTTCCTAAGGATATCTAGTAGTTCCCACCACCAGGCACCGTGTTTCCACACCGCATGATATGGCGTTTGCTGAGCGCCAAATTGTCGACGTACGCGCTCAATGGGTTCGATCATACTACCTAGAAAATCAAAAGCGGGAAGCCCCAACTCTTGTTTAGTGTACTGAATGAGTTGCCAAACGAGCCAGATACCACCACCTTGAGACCGGAATGCTGGGTCATCGCCAATAATAGATAGATAACTAGATTGCCGATCCCAGATGAGCAAAGCTGAGGAATGGACTTGCCCTGCCTGATCGACGGCATAAAATACCTTACCAGATTGGTTCTGCTGTAGCGTTTTAACTAATCCCTCGATATAGTCAAAGGAGAAAGGGAATGGCATATTTTGCCGCTCGTAGCTCAAGGCAGCTACTCGGTGGAAATTGGAGAGCGGAAGGTCGCTTTTTAGAATCAGGAGAGGATCTGCTTTAGCTATCTTTTGATTGCGATAGTCGGCGCTGATATTGGCGTGAATTTGTTTCAAGTTGTCAAGGGGGGAGAGGCGATAGGAGTAATGGGTTTGCTGTCGGAAGCCTTCCCAGTAGAAGGGGAGCCAGTTGGTGTAATGGTAGTGGAGGTTTTGCTTGAAATAACTCAATTTTGGAAGTTGTGCAATCAATTGACGAATCAACTTCGCTTCATGTTTGGTTTGTCGATATTTAGGAATAATGTAAGGCCCCAGGAATTTGGTAAGATGGGGCATCGTTACATATTGAATAGGTCCTTTTTGTTTTAAGAAGTAAGGAAGAGTAGCCGCAACCTCTCCTCCCTTTTCGATTAGAATAATCTCCCATTCTCCCCCCTGGCAAACGGTATCCAAATACCAAGCTTGAGCGAAGACTGGGAGGTCTGTAGCGTTTTTACAAAATTGTCTATATGTTTCTTTATTAGTCACTATTGCGATAAGACAGGCATTGCTTTTCGCAAAGTAATACCTATTTGTCGAATATCATCCAACAACTCTTCGAAATCCTCTCGTCTGCTGCGATGATTGGCTATAGCAACACGAAGACAGTATCGATTATTCAAAGTGGTGTATCCTGGAGCAGATCTTCCCGATTCTTCCAACTGCACCTTGATCTCTTTATTGATGGCATTTAACTCATCTAAAGTCATGCCGCCAGGATTATAACGGAAGCAAAGGATATCCAAGCCAATAGGAGCTAACTGCTCCATATCGGAACTATCTGCAATGAGTTCAGCTAGATAATGTGCTTGATTTACATTCTTGGTGATCATATTGCCAAATCTTTCTGTCCCATGTTCTTTCAAAGACATCCAAATCTTCAAGGCTCTAAACCTCCTAGAAAGCTGTAAGCCATATTCACTGAACCATAAGTCTCCAGCAGCGATCCCTCGTGTATTCTTAGCGAGGTATTCGGGTATGAGTGAGAACGTTTTCTTGTGACCTTTACCATCCTTAACCAATATACAGGCTGCCTCAAAAGGCATATGGAGCCACTTATGTAAGTCAATTGCCACTGAATCGGCCCTTTCTATTCCTGCTAATTGCGGCCTAACGGTATCCGATAACATAGCCACTGCACCGATAGCGCCGTCAATATGAAACCATAGATCTTCGGCTTCACAAAGGTCAGCTAAGGCGTTTAAGTTATCTATGGCACCGGTATTGACTGTGCCTGAGGTACCGATCACACAGATCGGGTGAAGGCCAACAGCTCTGTCCTTTTGAATCTGCTCCTGTAAAGCTTGGATATTGATCGTATAATCGGAGTTTACGGGAATCTTGACTAGACTTTCTGTTCCCATACCTAACAGTTCTAGTGCTTTTTGATTGCAACTATGAACTTCTGAGGAGGCATAAACTACCATCTTATGATTGGGTTGGAATCCTTTTTGACGGATATCGTAACCGGCTTTAACATTGCGAGCAACGGTTAGCCCAACGAAGTTGGCCATAGAACCTCCACTGACCAGCAAGCCACTGGATGTTTGTGGAAAACCCATAATCTCCTTCATCCAATTTACTACCTGGGCTTCTACTTTATTGGCTGCATGATTCCCTCCGCCAAGATTAGGGTTCATGATCGATGCCCAAAAATCACCTAAGGCTCCGGATAGTGTGCCACTTCCCATGTACCATGCCCAAAACTTAGGATGGACATTTCCCATAGGATAGGGTAGAACATTCTGCTGAAAATCGGCATAGACTGTTTGGGCAGAACTCGCTGTTTTGGGAACCGGGGTAGCAAAACTAGCTTGCACTTCTTCTGGCATCGGCTGCCAAATGGGGCGTTCTCTTATAGTAGCAAGATAATCGACTGCATCATCGATCATTTGGTGCATTAGCTGGCGGGCTTCATCCCAATTTGTTGGGTCAAGCGATTGGTTATTATTTGGGGACGGTGTGGTCTTCATGCTCTTGTAGTTTTGAATAGATTGCTTATTAAGTCCAATTTCTTGGATTAATCGTCAAAACGCAAAAGAAAAAGGTGAATGGGAAAGAATTCTGATTGAATAGCTACTTTTTTTGAGCGATTAGAAGTCCATCTCGAATTGGTAGGATTAGATTAGTGACTCTTTCATCTGCTTGTATCTTCTGATTAAAGGCATGAAGGGCTTGGGTGTCCTTGTCCTTCCGGCCTTGAATAACCTTACCGCTCCAGAGCACATTGTCAGCAATGATAAGCCCCCCTGAAGTCACCCTGTCGATGACCAAGTCATAGAAGAGCGGGTAGTCAAGCTTGCCGGCATCCAAGAAAACCATATCGAACTGCCCTTCTAAATCAGGGATAATGGCTTCGGCTCGGCCGATATGCAGGTTGATCTGATCTTGATAGCCTGCTTTTTCAATGTATTTCCGAATAAGATATTCCAACTCTGGATTGGCCTCAATCGTATTGATCACGCTATCAGCGGGCAAGCCTGCTGCCATGCAGAGGGTAGCATAGCCCGTAAAAGTACCAATTTCTAGTACCTGTTTGGGTTGCTTTAGTTGACACAATAGTTGCAGTAAGTGGCCTTGTAAGTGCCCAGACATCATTTGCGGAGCCAAAGTTTTCAAGTGTGTCTCTCTTTCAAGCGCCTTCAATAGGGGCGAAGGAGCTGTGCTGAGGGCCATGCAATACTGAACTAATGGATCTAGCTGTCTACTCATTTCTTCTTACTGTATTTTTGTTTCAGATAATCTCCAAGGTTATCTAATTTTTGATTCCAAAACTTTTCGTATTGGCTGACCCAATCAGAAACTTCTTTTAATGGACCTAAACTAGCATGACAGAAACGCTCTCTCCCATCTTGATGGACGGCAATCAATCCGATATCTGTTAATACCTTGACGTGTTTAGATACAGCGGGTCGACTGATGTCCGGGAAGCGCTCGGCGATGGCGTTCATCGGCAGAGCTTCCTGGGTCAAAAGGCTAATAATTTGCCTTCTGGTGGGGTCGGCAATAACTCGGAATATATCTTTTTCTCTCATAATCGACCATTTTATACCGCGCAAAGTACACGATGAAGTATGTGTAGCAAAAGAAATAGGGCTATTTGTACAGTCGGTGTCTGTCTGAATGGATGAACTACAGGTGTTGCTTGATGTAGGTTGGCAATTTCTTGCGGGTGATCTTACGCCAGCCAAAGGTAAGGATCTGTTTAATCATCCAGCCGTCAACTCCAACAAAGCCAGTATGTCGTAGGTTGACTACAGTACCATCTTCTATGGATTTCAATTTCCATTTTACGATGGTGGGTTTCTTCATACTCCCGCCAAGCCAACTATAGGTAATAGCTTTGGGTTCATCAATTTCAAGGATTTGGCAATGCACGATCCCGTCAAAACCGGGAGAGGACTTGGTTTTGAATCGGAATTTTTGATTGAGCTTCAACTGGAAGTCCTCGACTGGCATAAGCCAGGTATTCATTGCTTCTGGGTCTGTTAGGGCCAGCCAGACTTTGTCTGTACTGTAAGGATAAAACCTGGATATCTTGATTTCTTGAGCCATGATCTTGTCTTGCACTTTTGAATAAGAAGACATCCGAAGCACACATTGAATGCTCCTAATTTGCACCTCGGATGCAGTTGCCTGGTGTTATTTAGTTCTTCGAAAAACCTCATGTTTGAAGACATTCAAAAATGAAATGCGACGCTTCCTACGGTCGCTCTTTATCTCATTTTATGATTGTCCACGAGATTTTTCGAAGAAGGATTTTGTTAACCGTAGCTTATGTGGGCTCGTCTTAGGAATGCGCTCCAGGATACCTCTAGCCTCCAGGTCTAGTTTTACGGTAACAACATACCAGGGAATTTTGCCATCAAACTTCCCATCGAGTTCCTTTTCAGCAATGTCATTCATATCTGCATAGCTGATCTCCCCATGTTTTCTTACGATAGATAACAGCGCCTCAGCGATCTGATCATATCTTCTTTTTAAGATGTTTACGCCCTTTTTTCCGGCAGGGTGTAAAGTCATGATTTTCTCTTCCATTGTAGATAGGTTTTATTGAGTTTATATAGTTTCTAATGTAATCATTTTGGCAGCTATAAGCCCGACAATGCCCCAGCCAACTAGATGGTCGATGAGGTTAGGGATTACGTAGCTGGCATTGATACCATACCAATTTGCCAAGGGCAACTCTACACATATAGCAGCAAAAGCACCAAACAAGGTGACAAAGGTCCATTTAGACCAGAACTGATCTTTAACAGTCTGACTGAGTAAAAATAAGACGATGCCTACGCTTAGTAGATTGTACAAAAAGCTCATTAAGAATCTGCTGCCAGAAAAGGCGGCTCTCCCCGAAGGATGAGCAATCATCAAGCTTATTACAGGACCATTTGCTGATATTTCCGCTGTTTTGCTGAAATCACCATCTTCCGGTATCCCCGGAAAGTGATAGACCCCAGCTTCATCCAATTGCTGAACAAATTCGCTTGTAGCAGTCGAGCTAGGTAGATTCTGAAAGGCTTGGTTGTGTAATTGGAGGCCCATCCAGGAAATAGCATTCCATAAAAAGATGGCTACAGCTCCAAGAAGGGTGGTTAGTATTAAATTTTTCATTTGTGATAGGTGATTTTATGTAACTTTCTGGTTACAAATATATGTGTAACTTTTTGGTTACGCAATAATTTACTTGATTTTTCTAGTTTTTTCTTGAAAATAAGCGAAGAGCATAAGTTGGCCGAAAATATACTACAGTGCCACTATAGTTGCCGTTTGAGGGGATGGGGCGTGTATTTTGATCGTTGATTATTCATGTGACAGTAACTAAGTGTAATAGTGGGATTAGTTGATCCAAACTTCAGTCTTAGTAGACAATAGAGTAATTTGTGTCAGGATATATCAATGAAGTAAGTTATATGGAAAAGAATTTGATCAAAGCCTGTTGTTGGTTCTTACTCCTGACAGCCTGTGAAAGCACATCTAAAAATCAACCTGAAAGTTACGCTAGTCAAAAAGCGCCCAATATCATCTACATTTTGGTGGATGACATGGGGTTTGGTGACTTGAGTTGTTATGGGCAAAAGATACTGAAGACACCAAACATAGATCAACTGGCAGCAGAGGGAATGATGTTCCTGCAGCATTATGCTGGATCAACGGTGTGTGGACCTTCCAGAGCATCCTTGTTGACAGGTAAACATACAGGACACACCTCTGTTCGAGGAAATCAACCCCCTGGTCAGCTTCTCGCGCCGGAAGAGATTACAATTCCTGAGGCCTTGAAGCCTGCTGGATATACGACGGGCATTGTTGGTAAATGGGGCGTTGGACATCCGCCGCCCTCCAATGACCCGGCTCTGAATGGCTTTGATCACGCCTATGGATATATTAACATGTGGCACGCCCATAACTTCTATCCAGAGTTTTTATACCTAAATGGTGCAAGGAAGCAACTAGAAGGAAATGTGACGGATATGGGGTTTGATTATGCTGATGATATGCCGGAAGGTACCGGCGTGGCCAAGAAAAGGGGGACCTATACCCTTGATGAATTCAATTCCGATGCCCTATCCTTCATTGAAAATAACCAGGATACGACCTTCTTCCTTTACCTGGCACTCAATGCACCACATGCCAATAACGAGGCAGGCTACTTTTTGGGTGATGGAATGGAAGTGCCTTCCTACGGACAATATGAAGATAGAGATTGGCCTAATACTGAAAAAGGCTTTGCAGCTATGATAGATATAATAGATGGCATTGTGGGTAATGTGATGGCTAAATTGAAAGAAGCGAGAATTGATGATAATACTTTAGTAATCTTCACGAGTGACAATGGTCCGCACCAGGAAGGGGGGCATAATGCGGCTTTCTTTGATAGCAATGGCCCCTTACGTGGTAAGAAACGCGACTTATATGAAGGAGGAATCAGAATGCCAATGCTGGCCCGCTGGCCTGGGAAAATAGCTGCCGGTAGCAGCACAGCTCATATTTCAGCTTTCTGGGATGTTTTACCGACTCTTTGTGATGTAGCTAACATAGCAATACCGAATGGGGTTGATGGAAAATCTTTTCTTCCAACATTGCTTGGACAGGAAGGTCAACAAGCACATGAGTATCTATATTGGGAGTTTTATGAAGCCGGTGGTAAACAGGCCATTCGGAAAGGAGATTGGAAACTCGTAAAACTCAATTTAAGAGATCGAGATAGGGTAGTGGAGACAGAATTGTATCAGATGTCTACAGATATGAGTGAAATCAAAAATGTAGCGGGTAAACATCTGGATATAGTAGAGGAACTGGAAGCCTTATTACAAGAAGCGCATACTCCTTTTCCTGGGATTTCTCTATTCCATAGAAAGTAAGTTGAAGGATAACAGCTTGTGGCCAAGACCTGGTATCAGTATAAATAGGGGAGCTTTAGGCAGTATTGAGTTGTGCTAGGTGATGCTCCAACCATGACTCCGCCTCTATCCTTCTTGATTACATAGTTTTCCTGCTTCACTAAGAGGAAGTAGCTATCTGGGTGGTTTCTTCATAGTTTTGAATTGTCAACCCCAAAAAAACTAGACTAATGAAGAAATCTAACCTATTTCTCTTGATGGCGATTGTAAGTTTATTAATGGCCTGTCAGAAAGCCGATGACTTAGAGCTTGAAGAAGTACCCCAAGATTTAGCACAAGAAGTAGCTGGAGTTTACGAGGGGACACTTAGCTACAATGATTCCCTGTTTTTTGATTATACCTTTATAGTGACACGACTCTCTGATCAAAGTGTTAAGGCAAGAGGAGAGGACGATCGCTTTCCAGAAATAACAAGTATGTTAGTGGAAGCACCAGAAATTTCACAAGTTGATTGGATAACCCATCCCAATACTTATCAGCTGGACAGCACCTTTACTTACGTTAGAGCATCTCAGCACCTAACAGTGATTCGGACGGACCACCAGGTAGAATTCTTCGGTTATAAGCTAGATTAGTTTGAATTTTATACTTGGTGCTTGTCTTAATTTCAAGCAGAAAAGCCAAAAATCAAGCCTTGAAAAAGAAAAAAGAGAATTTTTCCACGAAAAATTCTCTTTTTTTTTGACTTAGGTTACTTGGAATTTAATCAATTTTAACAGTAGTAGTATGTTTGTGTTGGGTTAATGTGTTGAAAATGAGTTGTTAATGTTTTTTGTGTTGATAACTGAGTGTACAGTAAAAAAAGTTTTTGTACTTCCTTAGGTTTTTACATTGTATCATATTTGTATTGTCAGCGATCAAAAACGATTGATCGACAAAAGTGAAGAATAATTACATTCACTTTTTTTTAAAAGCAATGAACTAATCCCACGGATTTACAATCATAATCTCATGAAAGAATTTGTAGGGATATCAATGGATATCCTTATTTTTTGGTATGTAGATAGCCTCTCAAAGCTCTTTAGAAACCGCTTAGTCAACTAAGCGGTTTTTTTTATGCCTTTTCCGCTTTATCGCAAACTTGCATTGATGGCATCCAAAGCATTCTGACCTGGACACAAGTCCGCTTCTTTCAAGGTATTCAAGGGCTGATCAACTGTATTGATCATATCGTGTAAGTCTTTACTATCCTCATCTATATATAAAAGACCGGTCAAGATTTCTCCGTTAAGCTTGGCATCTTGCAAACGTCGCATAGCAGAAGTCCGGTCTCTAGGGTCCCAATTAGGGGCTAATTTGCTCAGCATGACTTTCGAGCCATCATGTAAACTCACACTAGCCGAAGTGCCTTCCTCATAATCTACTAAAATCTCTTCTTGATGTGGAACGAAATCTAGAACTGAGGTCATTTCAATATGGTCCCGGACAAAATCATAAGATTTGGTGGAGCCTTTATTATTATTAAAGGTCACACAGGGAGAGATGACATCGAGCAGAGCGAAGCCTGGGTGCGAAATCGCTGCTTTAATCATTGGAATCAACTGCCCTTTATCTCCCGAAAAACTTCGACCCACAAAAGTGGCATTGAGTTCCAGCGCCATACCTATGAGATCAATCGCTTGAAAAGGGTTGGCTACTCCTTGTGATTTGCTAATAGATCCGAAATCTGCAGTGGCCGAGTCTTGCCCTTTGGTCAATCCATAGCAACCATTGTTCATGACAATGTAAGTCATGTTTAGATTCCTGCGAATCGCATGTACGAATTGCCCCATCCCAATAGAAGCCGTATCTCCATCACCAGATACCCCTAAATAGATCAATTCCTTATTGGCCATATTGGCTCCAGTAGCGATGGAAGGCATTCGACCATGTACAGAATTAAACCCATGAGAATTACTTAGAAAGTAAGTAGGCGTCTTCGATGAACAACCAATACCGGATAGTTTGGCTAAACGGTGAGGTTCGATTGACATCTCATAACAGGCCTGAACAATAGCGGCACTGATGGAGTCGTGTCCACATCCTGCACACAGTGTCGAGATCGCACCTTCATAGTCAGCCTTGGCATAGCCAATTTTATTTTTTGGGAGTGCGGGGTGACGGAAGGTGGGTCTTATATAAGTCATTTTTTATTTGTTTAATCAGTTTGCACTAGGTTCTTTAGGCGTCGATTAATTGAGCTTCTTGGATCAATGTCATAATTCGATGCGCAGTAATCGGCATTCCATCATAATTTAGGATGGGTACCAAGCGATCTGGACTAACCTCCAATTCATTGATCAATAGTGTTCGGAACTGTGCATCACGATTTTGTTCCACTACATATATTGTTTCATGCTGTGCAACAAATTCTTCCACATCTTTATGGAAAGGGAAGGCTTTTATGCGCATCGCATCCAGTAGAATGCCCTCCGATTCGAGCAATTCCATAGCTTCTAAAGCCGCATAAGTTGTGGTGCCAAAAAAGATCAAACCAGCAGCTCTGTCATTTTTCTCTCGATAGAATTCTGGGGCAGGTACTAGTGTTTTAGCCGTATCCCATTTGCGTAGCAAGCGATCCACATTTCTCACATAATCTGCACCATCTTCCGTATATCGAGCGTATTCATCTCGGGAGGTACCGCGAGTAAAGAAAGAACCTTTGGTAGGGTGGGTAGCTGGAATTGTTCGGTAAGGAACGCCATCGCCATCCACATCTAAGTAGCGACCAAAGTCAAATCCGGCTTCCAATTGTTCTGCACTTAAGACTTTTCCTCTATCGTATTGTTGCGCGTCATCCCATTTGAAAGGAGGTGACATATGATCGTTCATTCCCAAATCCAGGTCAGTCATTAAGAAAATAAGCGTCTGGAGTCGGTCGGCCAAATCAAAGGCTTTACTAGCAAACTCAAAACACTCGTTAGGTGTACTAGGGAAGAGCATGACATGCTTGGTATCTCCATGAGAAGCATAAGCCGAAGAAATGATGTCTGGTTGCTGCGTTCGGGTAGGCATGCCTGTTGATGGCCCTCCCCGTTGTACATTGACCAGAACTGCTGGAATTTCTGCAAAATAGGATAACCCAATGAATTCATTCATTAGAGAAACCCCTGGGCCCGATGTTGAGGTAAAAGACCTTGCCCCATTCCAGCTAGCACCAATCACCATTCCAATGGCGGCCAATTCATCCTCGGCTTGTACAATGGCGAATTTATTTTTACCCGTTTCGGGGTCTACCCGTAGTTTCTTTGCGTATTTTTCGAAGGCCTTGGCCACGGAGGTAGATGGTGTGATCGGGTACCAAGCCATGAAGGTGGCACCGGCATAGATACTACCTAAAGCAGTAGCTGCATTTCCATCTATCATAATGCTGTCACCAACATTATCCCTTCTTTCTACCTGAATAGGTAGGGGGTAAGCGTGGTTCTCCTTGATGTAATTAATGCCCAATTCGAGGGCTTTGAAGTTCGGTGGAATAAGTTTGGGCTTCCGCTCAAACTGTTCGCTTATAATATCTTTGATGACCTGTACTTCAATATTGATTAAAGTGGCTACGGCACCAAGGTATACGATATTTTTAAAGAGCTGTCGGTGCCTTGGATCGGTATAGTGCTCTCGGCAAAGAGCAGTCATTGGAACCCCTATAAAATGAATATCGTCTCTGAGGAACTCATCATATAGTTTCTTGGTGTTATCATAGAGTAGGTATCCTCCGCTTCTGACCGAGGCTACATCCTTGGCAAAGCTTTGTGGGTTTATCGCGACCATGAGGTCAATGCCGTCTCTTCGGCCCAAGTATCCTTTTTCACTGATTCGAACCTCGTACCATGTAGGTAAACCTTGAATGTTCGATGGGAAAATGTTTTTCGGGGAAACAGGTAAACCCATTCGGAAAATCGACTTGGCAAAGATGTTGTTTGCACTAGCAGATCCCGTTCCATTTACATTGGCAAAACGAACAACTAAGTCGTTTACCGCACTCACTTTCAGCATACCTTGCTGGCTTTTGTTACATTGTATAAATATTTCATCATATCCCAGGCTCCCGTAGGGCAACGTTCGGCGCACAGGCCGCAATGAAGACAGACATCCTCATCTTTAACCATTACACGTTGGGTGGGGAGTTGGTCGGAAACGTACAGGTCTTGCGTAGTATTTAGTGCTGGAGCACTCAATTGGAATCGAAGATCCTCTTCGTCTGCGTTAGTGGTAAAGGTAATACAAGAGGTAGGGCAGATATCCACGCAAGCATCGCATTCGATACAACGATTGGTGGTAAAGACAGTCTGAACATCACAGTTCAAACAACGTTGAGCTTCTTTGAAACCGGTGGGTTGGTCAAAACCCAGTTCGACTTCTACTCTTCTATCTTGTAGACTAATAGTTTTATCAGCATGAGGAACCAGGTACCGTTCGTCCACTACCACTGGGCTATCATAACTCCACTCATGGATGCCCATTTTCTGACTGACTAAATTTGTCATTGGAGCTGGGCGCTGATGTACATCTGAGCCCTTACAGAAAAGGTCGATAGAAATGGCTGCTTGATGTGCCTGGGCTACCGCTGTGATGATATTTTCAGGACCTAAAGCGGCATCGCCACCAAAAAATACTTTAGGTAGCGTTGACTGAAAGGTGGTTTTATCTAAAATGGGAATGTCCCATTTGCCAAACTCTATCCCAAGGTCTCTTTCAATCCATGGGCAGTGATTATCTTGACCAATAGCCATGATCACGTCATCCGCTTCAATGAAAACGTCAGGTTCACCGGTAGGAATAAGGGTCCGCTTGCCATTCTCGTCGTATTCGGCCCTTACATTACCAAAGAGCACGCCTTTAAGCTTGCCATCTTCCACGACAAATTCCTTCGGCGGCATATTGTTTAAAATCGGTATATCTTCTCGTTGTGCATCTTCAATTTCCCAAGGAGATGCCTTCATATCTTTAAATGGGCTACGAACGACTACTTTTACATCCGTACCTCCCAATCGACGTGAAGTTCGGCAACAGTCCATCGCTGTATTCCCGCCTCCGAGTACAATTACACGGCGTCCAATCTCGGAGATATGGCCAAAAGCCACACCCGCCAACCATTCGATTCCAATATGAATATTGGCATCAGCTTCCTCCCGCCCTTTTAGCCTGCGTAGGTCGCCTCCTTTCGGCGCTCCTGTACCTACAAAGACAGCGTCATAATCTTTTTCCAAGATTTCGCGCATACTCTTTACATAGGTATTGAAGTGTGTATGCACTCCCATATCCAGTATGTAGTTGACTTCCTCATCCAAGACGGATTCGGGGAGGCGAAAAGCAGGGATCTGTGTACGCATCATACCTCCACCTTTATTCCATTCATCATATAGATGGATTTCATAGCCCAATGGAGCTAAATCTCGTGCTACAGTCAATGAGGCTGGTCCGCCACCGATTAAGGCGATTTTTTTTCCATTCTTTTCGGCTGGAGGTGTTGGCATGAGGGATTTTACCTCGCCCTTATTGTCTGCTGCTACCCGCTTGAGTCGGCAGATTGCAACGGGTTCTTCCTCTATTCGGCCTCTTCGGCAAGCAGGTTCACAGGGGCGATCGCAGGTTCTTCCCAGGATGCCTGGAAAAACATTGGATTCCCAATTTACCATATAAGCCTCTGTGTAACGTTGGGCTGCGATGAGCCTTATATACTCTGGGACTGGTGTATGAGCTGGGCAAGCATACTGGCAGTCTACCACCTTGTGGAAGTATTCCGGATCACTAATGTTTGTCGCTTTCAATTCCTCACTCTTTTAATGAATCAACTATTGCAATATAGCGCACTATTGTATAAAACCAAAATAAGGTATCGTCTTTTGATTAAAGGTTGAAACTTTTATTGGGATTTTTGAAATTTTCTTAAACGAGTATACATTTGGTTTTTACCTGCTTGGGGGTTGCCAGCGATTACACAGGCATCGGCGCGGGAATTAAAAATGACTGGTTTGGGGAGCACCAACCGATGTTGTGTATCTTCCTTCCCCCGTCGATGTTGTCTTTCCCACCCAAGTCTCTCTTAGGTTTCCCTGTTCACCCCGCCTTCATCTCCTTCAAAAAGGCAGAAGGGGCCATATTGAACTCCGCTTTGAAGCATTTGCGGAAGTACTTTAAGTCATTGAAACCAACCTCGTAAGCGGTTTGGGAAATATTGGTTTGGCCCTCTCGTAGCAGTTTCTCAGCATGTTTTAGGCGGATATAGCGGATGAATTGGGTCGCAGATTTGCCGGTTAGGGCTTGCAGCTTTCGGTGTAGGCCGGAACGGCTGACCCCCATGGCCGTGGCAAAATCCTGGGCGTTGAATTCGGTGTCCTTGAGTTTTGCTTCTACACATTGGGCGGCCCGCAATAGGAATTTTTCCTCCACGCTTGAGTGATTCCTGGAAGGTGGAATAATACCTTGATGTTTGTAGTGTTCTCGTAGGCGCAACATATTCTTGGTCAAGGCAAAGACCCTACTCTTTAAGACCGTAATGTTGACCGGCTTAGTGATGTATTCGAAGGCACCACTTTCAAAGCCTTCTAGTTGATGTGCAAGGGCAGTGCGTGCTGTCAGCAAGATCACCGGAATATGGCTCGTTTCAATATTGTTTTTTAGCTTTTTGCATAAGCTGACGCCATCCAGTTTTGGCATCATGATATCGCTAATAATAAGGCTAGGTATATGTTTCTGCGCCAGCTGTAAGCCTTCTTCGCCGTTTTGCGCCTCTAGGACTTGGAAGTACGCTTCAAAATGCTGTCGGAAATATTTGAGAATGGCCGCATTGTCTTCGATGATTAATAATTGCAACTTTTCTTTTGCTTCATTTGGGAAAAAAGAAGTAGGAGTTACCCATGATTCCTGATCAGGAGCTTCAATTTCCAATCCCCCTAGTTCTATTTGTCGGTTTTGACGAGAATCTATGCATTCTTCAGGGGAGAAGTGCGCCCTGCCTTTTCTTAGTTCAATGCGGAATGTACTTCCATTTCCTGCTTCACTAGCTACCTGTATCCTGCCATGGTGAAATTCGACTAGATTTTTGACGAGGGCTAGGCCAATGCCAGACCCTGTATATTGGTTGTTAGTGGCTCGATAAAAGGGATCGAAAATATGAGGTAACTGATCTTCCGGGATGCCAATACCATTATCTGTAACTTCAAGGTGGAGTGATTCAGGTGTTGAATCAATTACCTTGAGTATTATTTCCCCTCCATCATTAGAATACTTGAAGGCGTTGGACAAGAGATTGTATAGGATGAGTTCCATCTTTTCCTCATCGAACCAAATCTTCAGTTTGCGTTTGCTGGATTGGAAGGTGTACTGGATCTTTCGGCTTTCGGCATGTGAGGAGAAACTTAGGAAAACTTCCTTGGTAAATTCAATTAGGTCGTTTTCACTTGCTTTTAATTTTGATTGATCAGAATTGACCATGCGGAAATTGAGAATCTGCTTGACGAGTCGCAATAGCCGTTTACTATTAGAATACGTCATGCGAAGTTTTTCTCGTACGGCAGTGGGAAGCGAAAGGTCATTGATCATCTCACTTAAGGGAGAAATGATTAGCGTTAATGGGGTTCTAAACTCATGGGATATATAGGTAAAAAACCATAGGCGCATTTCATTGGTCTCTGCTTCCTGCTGGCGACTTAGTTGTTCTAGTTTGAGCTTATTTTGTAGGTTGGAGTAGATATAAGAAAGGCCTGCCACCAATGCAAATGCCAAAAGAATTAGTACTACACCTAACACATAAGCCCACCAGCTTAAGTACCAGGGAGGAGCCACAATGATACTAATGGCCTGGATGGGTCCCCAGTTTTTTCCATCTATTGAAGCCTTTACCTCGAAAGTATAGGTGCCATGATACAAGTTGGAGTAAAGGGCGTGTCTATCTTGGTGTGTAGTTTGTTGCCACCAGTCATCAAAACCGTCCAGGCGATAAGCATATTTTAGTTTCGTGGCATCATTGAAGGTAGGAGAGGCAAAGGTGAGTTTAAAACTATTGTCATAGGGTTGCAGTTGCATGCTTTCTGCTTGTAAGATGTCTTGGGTTAATACCGTGGTCCCATCTTGTCGTTGGCCGATTGGTACTTGCTCCCCTTTTATCTGTACGTTGGTCAGTAAAACTTTAGGAGGAAGTTTGGTTTCTACTGAAAACTGGAGCGGATCGAAGACATTGAAACCATTTACCCCACCAAAAATAAATTCCCCGGTCGGTGTATAAGCATGGGCATGCAGATTAAACTGATTGCTTTGCAAACCATCAGCTTCCGTATAAGTTTGAAATATTTCCTTAGTCGGATCAAATAAGACCAACCCATTATTTGTACTTAGCCACAGCCTTTCTTTGGCATCTTCAAGAATGCCGTAAATCACATCATTAGGTAAGCCATCTTTTTGGGTGTATACTTGAAAATTTTCCTCAAAACCACTTTCCTCATCTCCTCGCCACTTATGTAAGCCTCCTCCATATGTCCCGACCCAGATCGTTTCTTGGCGATCCTGGTGTAGGGAGGCAATTCTATTGTTGGTTAATCCTTGCCCCGGTTTATTGGTTGCATAAAAGGCAGCATCAGGAGCCACCTTTTCCTTGAGCAGGCCCTGCTTTAGAGCACTTATATGTGTTTTATTAAAAACGAATAGCCCATTCCAGGTTCCAATCCACCAATTCCCTTTTAGATCCTCCAATATCTGGTTGATGGAAGTAAAAGGTAGATCTAGTTGGTCGATGTAAGAAAAGGCAACTTCATCCTTCTTTTTCATGAAGATGCCACTATTGACCGCAAGCCATAGGTTCTCATACTCGTCTTCAAACATCTGTTGAACCGAACGACGATTAATGTCCTGTAGTGGAGTAGCTGGAATTGTTCCTTGTTGCGCAAGCTTAAATTTTAGCTGAATACCATCCTCCATGACCTCATTCAAACCTCCTCCATTCCAACTTCCCACCCAAAGTGTCTGATTAGCATCGCGGTAAATACTATAGCTTGTATTATCACTCAGCGTATTAGGGGTATTGGGCTCTGATTTGTAGTTGTCGAAGCGCATAAGTTCTCGGTCAAAACGCAATAGACCACCACCATAGGTGCCAAGCCATATGATCGTATCTTGATCCATTAAGGCACTGGTAATGTTTTTGGTGGCTCCGGCATCATTTTCTTGTATGCTCGGGCGGAACAACGGAAAATGTTGATCAGATAAGAAAATTCGCAGTAGTCCATTATTGGCTGTACCAATCCAGAGATTGTTTTCTTGATCGAGATATAGCACATTGATGTATTGCCGATCCAACCGATTTTCGCGGAGTACACGTGCGGCCTGAGGTGAAACGATAGATGCTCCATTTTCTAAGACACTTAACCCTCTTCTGCCGCCAATCCAAGTTCTTCCCGCTTTATCGCAAACAATGGAATTCACCTCCTTGAACTGGCCAATTTCTTTTACCGTTGAATTTGAAGACGAGTCAGTCACTAAAAACACTCCTTTTTCACTTCCGACCAGTAATTCCCCTACGGCATTAAAAGTTAGCGCATAGACAACTCCAGTTCGATCACTTGGAAGTGCTACAAAAGGCTTGATGTCACTCTGGCTTGCTGCTCTTGCAACTAATAATCCATCGTTGGTTCCCATCCAGATATCCTTGTTGGATGATTGAGCAAAGCAGTTGACGCCAAGGCTGCCACCAATAACGAGGTGGAAACTGGTATCTGCCTGGAGGTCTATGGCAACAATACCAGGATCCATGCCTAACCATAGGGTATGTTCATCCTTCTGTAGAATTGTTTTTCCCAGGTTTAGATAATGGTCGGAGACTTCGGCATATACCTGAGGTTTGATATTGACAAACTGTCCCTTTGCATGATCATATATACTGATTCCTTGCTTTTGGGTGCCAACTAGGAGAGCCCCATTTTGATTTAGACTGAGCGCATGTAGCCAATTGTCTGCAATACTGTTTGGATCATCTGCTTGATGTAGGAAGGAAGTGAAATCGTACCCATCATATCTATTCAATCCATCTGCTGTTGCTACCCACAGAAACCCATATTTATCCTGGTTGATATCCATAATTGAATTATTGGACAAACCAGTACTGCTAGTGTACCGCTCCAAGTGTGGAAGACCGAACAGTTGGCCAAAGAGTGATACCCCTTGTATGGAAATCAATATTGTGAGTAGAACCTTCCGCATAAAAATTTCTAACTGACTTCTGATCATCAGGGGCTTATCCGGGCAAAAATGGAAGTCGTATGTTTTTTAAACAAAACATCATTGTCCCCATAAAATAAACGTTTATTTCATACTTAATGCTCCTGGAAAGACTGAAATCTTTAACATTCATTTTTACGTTTGGCACAAATGCCCTCTTATTTTTCAACATATGACCCGCTAAGAAAGGGGGGTGTTTGAGAATTTTACTCTTAATAAGTATGGTAAATCGGAATTTAATTTTACGGCATTAGGTCAATTCCATCAAACCTTATGTTGTTTGTTTTTTGAGAACTTGGTCAGCCGAAGACGACACATCATTAGACTTATAAACAAAACGAGGGGGTAGCTCTACCTGCACCCATAGAAAAACTCACTTTTACCACGGCAAGAATTAGTACGAAATCATCTATTGTCTTTGTCCCGATTTATCTAGGAGAACCGTAATAGATGAAGCTCTTATTCAAAGGCAGCAACTAAGCCACTGATGTGATAGAATCAATCAGTTCTTGCTTCTGAGATGATGATGAGCTGTTAAATTAATAGCCTGTACCTAACTTATTTGGATTTATGAAACTAAACAAATAAGTCATTAGCTTTGGAGAGATCGATGGTAAAGTACCCTCTCTCCAGCTAATGCTTTGTATGTAAATGATCGCACAAAATGTAGATCCTTGCACTGTGACCACCGCACTTAAACACCCATGACTTACGGCGGTATGCAAGGTGTCATTAGCCTTCATACAGGAGCAAAAAAGGGATCTTGCTTTGAGGAAGAGATGATCTAAAGGAGAAGCTTATCCTGTCCATTTATTCTTTATATATTGTATCCTGAGTGAAATCCTTCGGTGCTTTCTCGCCGAACTGTTAGCCAATGAATCATTCTAGAATAGAATAGCAAGAATTAGAAAGCGGATTCATCTTGATATCTATGCATTAGTAGATCCTGTGAATGTTGCTAGCCCTAACCTTACTTCTAAATCTCAAGAATTAACAATTAATCGATCAATAGACTTTACTTTGGAGTCTAGCATTAAACAAAACTGAACCAATGATTAGCAAGAATTCTCTAGTCTTGATAGGCCTCTTGTTGGGATTGACTATGTGTAAAACTAGCGAGGAACCCCAACCCGTTACGCTAGAAATCAAGACACTTGAGCCACCGGAGGCTCAGGCATTAGCACAAAAAATCGACGATGAAACAGCAGCGCAAGTAGCAGAAGGATTAAAACTGAATCTCTGGGCGTCCGATTCATTGCTAGCGGATCCTATTGCACTGCGTATTGATCAGCAAGGGCGCGTCTATATCAGCAGGACCAACCGACAAAAGGATTCCGAATTTGATATTAGAGGGCACCGGGATTGGATGACAGCATCTATTTCCCTTCAGACAGTCGAAGATCGCCGAAAATTTATCAGAGAAACTTTTGCACCAGAGAATAGCGAAGAGAATAGCTGGTTCCCCGATTTAAATAAGGATAGTATAGTGGATTGGCACGACCTTACTGTGCAAAAAGAAGAAGTCTTTCGCGTAGAAGACCGAGACGGAGATGGCCTAGCCGATTTTTCCCAATTGTATATCCGTGATTTCAATGAAGAAATCACAGACTGCGCCGGTGCTGTATTACCCTTTGGAGATGATGTCTATATTGGCGTAGGACCAGATATGTGGCGCACCACGGATACTGATGGAGATGGAATGGCAGACAAGAAAGAGTCCATTAGTCATGGATACAATATTCATATAGGCTTTGGCGCCCATGGAATGTCTGGTTTAACCGTTGGACCTGATGGCCGAATTTATTGGGGAGCAGGGGATATAGGAACCAATGTGATTGACAAAGAAGGAAACCATTGGAAATATCCAAATCAAGGAACCATTGTTCGATGTGAGCCAGATGGCACTGGTTTTGAAGTATTTGCAGCTGGTCTTCGGAATACACATGAATTTGTTTTCGATGAATATGGCAACCTTTTTAGTGAAGACAATGACGGGGATCACCGTGGCGAGCGAGAACGCTTGGTTTATATCACGAATGGATCTGATACAGGCTGGCGAATCAACTGGCAATTTGGTAAATACACCGATCCAAACAACAATGGTTACAAGGTGTGGATGGATGAAAATATGCACGTTCCTAGAAATGACGAACAAGCTGCCTATTTTATACCACCAATCAAGAATTTTCACAATGGTCCTACTGGCATGTTGTACAATCCTGGCACAGCTCTAGGTCCCGAATGGAAAAACTACTTCTTTATTGCTGAATTTGTTGGAAACCCATCTCGATCCAATATTCACGCCTTCAAGATGAAGCCTTCTGGAGCCGGTTTCGACTTTGATTCAGAAACGCGCGTCCTTAATGGCGTATTGGCTACAGGAATGGACTTTGGTCCTGATGGAGCCCTATATTTTGGTGATTGGATCAATGGTTGGGGCACCAAGGACTACGGAAGGATTTGGAAACTAGACGGAGAAGACCAATCAACAGCAGTACTCCGTGCTGAAACGAAAAAACTTATCGGCGAGGATTTTAGCAAGAAGAATGCATCACAACTAGGTGAATTATTGGCGCATGCAGATGCAAGGGTACGACAGAAATCTCAGTTTGAATTAGCGAAGAGAGGGAAGAAAGGGCAGACCGTTTTGCTGGAAGCTATTGCGCAAAGCGATAACCAATTGGCCCGGGTACACGGGATCTGGGGAATCTGGCAATTGGCCCGGAAAAAGTCAGCCTATGCCAAAGATCTACTGCCTCTTCTGGAAGATACAGATGTTGAAATCATAGCGCAAGCGACCAAGGTTCTCGGTGATATTCGCTATCAAGAAGCAGGGGATGCAATTCTCCCATTGTTAAAACATAGCGCTCCACGCGTACAATTCTTCGCTGCCGAAGCCTTAGGTCGCATGGAACATCAAGCCGCTGTCACACCAATAATTGATCTTTTGATTGCTAATGATAATAAAGATGTTTACCTCCGTCATGCTGGTTCTTTAGCACTGGCTCGGATTGGAGATGAAGCGGCCGTAGCAGCATTAAGTAGCCATGCGTCTCGCTCGCTGCGGATTGCCGCTGTGGTGGCACTACGTAGAATGAAGAGCCCCGAGATTCGACGGTTTCTAGCGGATGAGGATGAGTATATCGTGGCAGAAGCCGCTAGAGCTATAAATGATGACTTTTCCATTGAACCAGCGCTACCCGATTTGGCAGCTATCCTCAAGGAAACGAGATTCACAAGTGAACCACTTTTAAGAAGGGCTATCAACGCCAACTCTCGTCTTGGTCAAGCTGAAAACCTGCAGCTGCTGGTCGATTTTGCGAAGCGAGAAAACGTTGATCAAGAGATTCGAGCGGAAGCCTTAGCGACCCTGAGTGTATGGGCAAAGCCCTCTGTTTTAGACCGGGTTGATGGCCGCTATCGTGGAGAAGTAGAAAGGGATGCTGCCCCGGTAAAAGCAGCTATGGAACCGCTCTTGGCGGAGTTGCTGAATAGCAGCAATCCGGGCATGCGAGTGACGGCGATTGCGGCAGCGGGTAAGCTGGGTATAGCCGCTTTGGCAGAACCTGTGGAAGCACTATTCCAGAATGGGCAAAATGATGAAATTAAGGTAGCTGCCTTGAAGGCACTAGAAAACATTGACAAAGATCGCTTTAGTCAAGCCATTACTGCAGCTATATCCATGAGATCAAGTCCATTGCGTTCCGAAGCACTCGGGCTTTTATCTGAGATAGACTATCCGGCTGCAGATGCAGTAAACTTATATTCTACCATTCTTGGGGATGGCTCGACTCGTGAAAAGCAAACTGTTTTGAAAGCTTTGGGAGAGATGAAGGCAGATGCGGCTAATCAGGTGCTTGCGACTAAGCTGGAAGCTTATAAAGCCGGACAACTGGATGCAGATTTAGAATTGGAATTAGTGGAAGCCATAGAATCTAGTGAGTCTACGGACTTGATGGCCAATTTGGATGCCCACTGGGAAATGAAAAGCCAAGAAGATCCCTTAGCGCCTTATCGCATGGCCTTGCAGGGTGGAAACCCCTTCCGAGGCCGACGCATTTTTAACAATGATCAGGCGGCGCAATGTATTCGTTGTCATACTGTCTTTGAATTTGGGGGAGAGGTAGGTCCTTCTTTAGCCAATATCGGACATGAATTGGATAAAGAACATTTGTTGGAGTCCTTGGTATTGCCGAGCGTGCGATTAGCGCCAGGGTTTGGTATGGCTACCTTGACTTTGCAAAACGATGAGATTGTTGGCGGTGTGATTGAGGCGGAGGATGAGCAGAAGATTACCCTTCGTTTACCGGGAGATGAAACAAAGACTTTTGAGAAATCGGAATTGAAAGATCGTCAAAACATCCCCTCAGCGATGCCTGCCATGGGTGACGTGTTGAGCAAAAGACAGTTAAGAGACCTGGTGTCCTTCTTGTCTACTTTGACTGAGGAGGAAACATAGGAATTATGAGCCTACCTAATACGTCAATGATTGATGTGTTATCAGACCACAAGAAACTAGCATAGTGCCAGGCATGAGTGCTATCAACCGGGCTTATCTGTTTGCGATTAGAAAGGAATACTGAAAACCTTTATATTTGTCAAACAGGTGAGCCCGTTCAGCTCCTAATGGCTCCCAATTCTATAGCTTATTGCAGACATCTTGTACCCTATTGAATGTTCTGGCAATAGTTAGGCTTATCGCTCACTCCTCTCACTATAATTAACTTGAAACTACTGATGATCAGTAGGGCCAGCTGTAGACTCTTTTTTTACTGCAGGTGAATGGGAATACTAATGCTTATATTCCGAACGATTTTTGCCGAATGGTGAAGGTGTGAATGATATATTTGTAATTCCCACTGGCTTTGGCAAGTAGTAAAAGAGTCCCGTATCCGAGACGAGGATGTCCTATGGGGTCAACGTTTATAACTACAAAGATATCATCTGCCTCATCGGCTTGTTGGAATGCTATCACGGCAGTATTTTACTGATAAACTGAGCAATATCTCATGAATCCAAGAAGTGTAAATAAGATAACTAAAGAAGAGGTGAAAACTAGTGGCCCGTTCTGGGAGGACCCCACGGTTTTTAATATTAATCTGGAACCGCCACATGCCAATTTAATGCCTTACTCATCGGCAGAAGATTTAGCGAAGCAAGCAAGATTGGAATCCCAATGGTGTCAACCATTGCATGGCAAATGGAAATTTAAGCTCAGTCAACGACCCGAAGATCGACCCCAAGATTTCTTCCAGCCAGGGACTGATCTGGAAGATTGGGATGAGATCGCGGTGCCATCCAATTGGGAAATCGAGGGCTATGATGTGCCGATCTATGTTAATGACCGTTATCCTTTCAAGAAGAACCCTCCATTCGTTTCTCATGAGTATAATCCTGTTGGTTCCTATCGTCGGAGTTTTGAAGTCCCAGAATCCTGGGATGGGAGGCAGGTATTTGTTCATTTCGCCGCTGTAAAATCAGCTGCACATTTCTGGTTGAATGGAGAATGGCTAGGGTATAATCAGGATGGAAAAACGCCTGTGGAGTTTGATATTACGGATTACCTTAAGCCAGGGGATAATATTTTGGCGGTGGAGGTCTATCGCTGGTCTGATGGCTCCTATTTGGAGTGTCAGGATTACTGGCGATTGAGTGGTATTCACAGAGATGTCTTCTTGTGGGCAGCTCCTCAATTGCATATCCGAGATTTCTTTGTGAAGGGTGGACTGGATGAGAAATACGAACAAGGTAAATTGGATATTCAATTGCAAGTGGTCAACTATGGGGCACAACTATCTGAAGTCTTCACCTTACGTTATCAGTTGCTGACCCAAGAAGGAAGCGTGAAAATCCAGCGGCAGGAATCCTTGCTTATTGGCGAAGGTGAAGAGGGGCATTTGCAATGGCAAATCGAAGTGCCGGAGGTCCAGGCTTGGACAGCCGAAACACCAAATTTGTATCGTTCTGTTTTCACCATTTCTGATGCTCAGGGTATTCCGTTGGAGGTAGTGGGTTGTCAAACGGGATTTCGTCGGGTGGAGATCAGAGGGGCACAACTGTTGGTCAATGGTAAGGCAATCACTATTAAAGGCGTGAATAGGCATGAACACGATGAGCGCACGGGGCATGTGATAAGTGAGGAGAGTATGTTGGAGGATATTAGGCTGATGAAACAATGCAATGTCAATGCCGTTCGAAATAGCCATTACCCAAATCGAGCACGATGGTATGAATTGTGCGATGAACATGGCCTTTATCTGATCGATGAGCCCAATATTGAATCTCATGGAATGGGGTTTGAGGAAGAAAGCTTGGCGAAGGACTCGCTTTGGGGAGCTGCGCATATGGATCGAACGATTCGGATGTTTGAGCGGACAAAAAACCATGCTTCCATTATTGTTTGGTCGCTGGGCAATGAGGCGGGAGATGGTGTTAATTTCGAAGCTACAGCCGCTTGGCTAAAGGAGCGTGACGATAGCCGTCCCGTGCAATACGAACAAGCTTTTGAAGCACCTCATACGGATATTGTATGTCCTATGTATCCTAGCCCATCCGCTTTGGAGACCTATGCCAAAAGCAACCCTTATCGCCCGTTGATCATGTGTGAATATGCCCATGCGATGGGAAATAGCTTGGGTAACTTCGTAGATTATTGGGATGTAATTGATCGATACCCCTGCCTGCAAGGTGGGTTTATTTGGGACTGGGTAGATCAAGGCTTACTTGCGAAGAATGAAAAGGGAGAAGACTATTGGGCATTTGGAGGTGACTTCGGGCCTGAAGATGTACCAAGTGACAGCAACTTTTGCATCAATGGCATTGTTCGTCCCGATCGAACACCTCATCCATCTTTTTGGGAGGTTAAGCGGTTGTATCAATATGTTAGGATTGAAGATTTCGACCTATCAACTGGACAGTTGCGCCTCCGCAATACCTATGATTTCATTGCGCTAGACAATATGCAAGTGGATTGGCGTGCTTGGCGGACATCTGGGGAGGAGATGAAAGGAAGCTTTGAAGTGCAGGGAATTGAAGCTGGAGAAACAGAAGCTTTTGTACTAGCGATCCCCAAAGATTTTGCGGAAGGACAGGCTGCCGCCTACTTAGATATTAGCGTGAAAACGATGGGCGAAACAAGCTTTATGCCAGCAGGTTTCGAATGCGCTAAGGCACAGGTAGAACTTAGGCCACCGATTGCCGCTGCTTTTTCCTATACCCTGGTACAACCGTTGGATATTGCACATTACAACAATATGCTAGGTATATCTGGGGCTGATTTTGGAGTGGTGATCAATGCACAAACGGGTTTGCTAGAACAATACGCGAGCCAAGGGGCATCTTTTCTCGCAAAAGAACCTAGGCCTAATTTTTGGCGCGCTCCAGTTGACAATGACTGGGGATATGAAATGCCTGAGGAAATGAAGGTTTGGCGACGAGCAGGAGCGAATGCGCGATGCCAAAGCACGCAATGGTCAATAATTAAGGACTCTACAGCCGCCTTTACAGTGAAGACGACGCTGGATTTGTTGGATGTAGATGCTGTATACGTAATCGAATACACGATTAATGATAGGGGAGAGGTACAAATCAAAAGCACTTTTAAGCCGAATACTGCTACACTCCCAACGATGCCTCGCCAAGGCTTACATCTTGCTTTGGCTCCACAATTTGACCAAATAGAATGGCTTGGAAGAGGCCCGATTGAAAACTATATCGATCGAAAAGCTGCTGCTCAAATCGGGCGTTACCAAAGTACTATTGACGAACAGTACGTACCCTATTTGAGTCCGCAGGAAAATGGCAATAAAGAAGATGTACAATGGGTGGAATTCCGAAATAAGGCAGGACAGGGGATTCGCTTTTCTGGCACACCTACCTTTGCCATGTCAGCTCTTTGGTACAGCCCGGAAGATCTGACGCAGGAAGCCCGAGGAAGTTTACATCCTTATGATCTAGTAAAGGGGGAAACTATTTCACTTTGTTTGGATCATCGTCAAATGGGGATTGGGGGGATTGATTCCTGGATGAGTAAGCCGATGGATAAATACTTATTGCCAGTCGAAGAATATAGTTTTACCTTTCGATTTCAGGCATTAGGGTTGAAGTAAATCAAATAGAGATGAGTTCATTTTGGATAGAAGTAATACTGGGACTGCTTGCCGCGATTGTTAGTATTTTAGTGATACGACAAATATATCCTAATAAGGATCATGCCTTTTGGCGTGCAGGCCTCGTGATTGCTGCCGTTATATATGTCGGATTTTCTTTTTTCGGAGAGTCAATACAGTGGATATTGACGGAATTGGGTGGCGTAGCAGTGTACTTGGGTTTTGCGATCTTGTCCAAGCGGTATAGTTTATTGTTCTTAGCATTAGGCTGGGGACTGCATGTTTTGTGGGATGTACTATTACATGCTGGCGGGGAGCCTACTTTTGTCCCGACTTGGTATCCGGGCGTATGCTTAGGTTTTGATGTTGCAATTGCTGGCTATGTCGTATGGTTGAAGCGTATGCGTGGAGCAGGGAAAGCCCCACAGATGGGAGTAAGTTAGCTACTTAAGAGAAAGACAAATTCGGGCCGATTTTAGGTACTAGCCCCCAAAGCTTGGCTCGAGTATCCATCACTTGTTGCATCGCAGCTTGGCCTTCTTGCGTAATTTGAAATAAGCGCTTGCGTCTTCCACCTCGTTCGGCTGTCGCCTCACTCCAGCTTGATTTGATAAATTTCTTGTTTTCCAATCGTCGTAGAGCTGCATGTACGGCGCTGATGTTGACGGAGCGACCTGTTTGACGCTCCAGTTCTTCCATTACCAAAACGCCATAGCCATCACCTTTGAGGATGGCTACAATCAACAAGACCAATTCTTCAAACTCTCCAAGATGAACTCTTTGCATGATACTTTATGGTTCTTCGACAAATCTCGTGTTTCGAGACACTCAAAAATGAAATGCAACACTCCCTTCTATCGCTTTTTTATCTCATTTTATGATTGTCCACGAGATTTGTCGAAGAAGGTACTTTATTTGCGGAGTAAAATTATCAAATATCTTTCACTTTTGCAAATGAAATAAAGAAACTGAATATTTTGAAACCAAAGGCAAGTGTCTAATTAAGGAGTGAGATAGTATTGAAAACCGAAATCAAGTATCCATTTTCGATTAACGGAAAGCCGGCCCAAACTTTCGTATAGTAATTTGATATCAAAAGCCACATGGGGAGATACCATGATCCCAAACCCTAATTCAATACTCGCCTGGAAAGCCGTTTCGGGCCCTTCTCCTCCCTGGAAGGATTGGGCGTAGTGCCCAGCTGCTGCACCAACAAAAGCAAAAATATTCGATTCTGGCGCACTGACAAAAAACCGGAAAAAGGGCGTTAACTCCCAAATAGTCAACTTAACGGGGAAAGACCTCGTTACTTGACTTCTCGTAAAATGGATTTTAGCGCCAAGAACAAGCCGATTACTGAGAAAGTACCCGATGCTTGGGCGAATGGCCATCTGTGTTATACCCGATTTTTGATTCACAAAGGCGGTAGACCCACCAATCATCCAATTGCCCTGAGCTAGAGGAGAGGGCCAAGTAGTATACGTTTCTCGCAAGGACTTATTGATGAAAAATTGGAGACCGATACTAAAACCAATATCCGAAAATGTATCCCCGAACTTAGGGGCAAGCTGGCTATAAGTAGCTCTGCTTTCTAATGCGATGGATTTATTTAAAGCCACGCCCCAGCCTAGTCCTAGGGCATACGAAAAAATTTTGCGTTCATAAGAAAACTGTTGGTGTAGAAAGCCTGTATGATTGCCTTTTTGATAGAAATAATATCTCAATAGGCTACGAATGCCTCCATATTGATTGCCAAAGTTCTCGATATCCAGTCCCTGACTCAATCCAAGACCTAGCATCCAACGGTCACTTACTAAGAAACCGATATCAGTCTGTAAAGCGTAACCGGTCTGGCGGTTCCATTCAATGGGCCGATGAAGTACTTGCAATCCTGCATCCAGTAAGATGTAGTTTTTTTCGATTTGGGTATAGCTTGAAGCAGCGATCATTGACAGGACAATAGTAAAGAGTAAGTTTTTAGTAAGCATAGCTTTATGTAGATTTCTAATAAGTCGGTTTTATCCTTCTTTGATAAATCTTGTAGATAGAAATAGAGCGAAAACACTATCCGCAAAGCACTACATTGCACCTTAAATGTCCTCGTCCATGGAGTTTACAGAAGTCTCAGTTTTATTCAAGAAAAAATTGAAAACCCATTTGTAAAGAAAGTCGCTCTTCCAATCGGCCTAGTTTCTGATAGATGCCCTTTAATTCAAAAGCAATATGCGGGGCTATAAAACTATTGAAACCCAAGGCCCCAAAGTAAGCAGAATCTATTTCATCAAATTGGGCTTCCTGTAATTTCCAGGACCGATAAAAAAGCCCGTATCCGCCCTCTAAAAAACCAATAGTTCGATGGGAAAAACGTGGGAAATAATGGCGAGCAAATGGGAGAATAGCTAGTGATACATAATGGGTTTTATGAGAAATTAGGTACGTTAAATCTGCATCGACTTGCCCACCAATTAGTAATCGGTCAGTCCACATCATCCCTATATTCGGGCGAAATTGTAGATTTGCTGATTCTCCATATCCCTTCTCATAAAAGAATTCGGAAGTAGTTCCGCCGATCATCCAGCTTCCTTGTTGGAGGACATTCTCCCACCGACTTTGTTGAGCTTGCCAATTCCTATTGATAAATAGCTGTAATTTGGTTTGTAAACCGAGCCGGTTACTTTGAAACCCATTCGGAAAAGGACGTTGATAGTTATAATAGACTTTGGTCTCCAAGACGAGGAAGGGGTTGAGCGGAGCGCTGTACCCCATATCTACTTCTGTCGTAAGGATGTATCCTAGCCAGGAAATTCTATTACTAGTGAACCAAGCTTTTTGATCCTGATTTGTAAGGTAGTATCGAAGCAAACTATTGATACCAGTAAGGTTATCATTAATAGCCAATTGCACGCCACCTCCCACTAGGAGGCGATTTGTAAACATATAGGCAAGTTCATGGCTTACTTGAAAAGTATTACTAGCAGAAGGCCCTCGATTTATATAGTTTAAGTCACTTTTTGCGCTGAGTAGAAAATTGCCTTGTTCTATCTGACTGCTGCCGAGTATGGGAATTACAAATAGACCTAAAATAAAGAGTAATTTATTCATTGTGATAGGATTATGGTCAATATGGCTAGGTATAAAAATGGAGATAGAAGTAAATGCTCGGGCATTCACTTTATCCTTCTCCGACAATTTTTATGGTTAGCTTAAAGGAAAGGTCCTGCATGTAGATTGAGTTTTTAGCTGACTCAAAACACAAAAATTGTCAGAGACCTCACTTTATTTTGCAAGGCATACCTGGTATAAACTTATTGATGTTGGCTAGACTTGAAAGCGCGTACTATTTTGGTGTTAACTTGTGATGTGTAGAGAACAATTTGTGGAAATTAATGAGCGCACCTTTATATAAAGATAAGGATTCAGTTGAAATTTCTACTCAATACACTGTGCAAATAGTAATCAAACGCTTCAGAAGACGCAAGGAGAAGCTTCGGGTATAGGTAGTCTTGCATATCTTATTGCTTTTTGTGCATTGAATTTAATCTAACGAACAAGCATATAACATGAAACACCTATCAGGGGTAATGATTCTATTTACAAGCTTACTATTTTTTTCCTGTGAAGAGGCGAATTCAGAGACGAAGAGACTGGTTTCAAAAGAAACCATGGAACTCATCTATAAGCAGATCAAAACGCCCTATAAATATGGAATTGTGCTACAGCACCCTGATAGTTCGAAAATGGTAGATTCGCCTACCATATTTCGAGAGAACGATACTTGGTATATGACCTACATCGTATTTGACGGACAAGGTTATGAAACTTGGTTGGCAGAGAGTGAGGATCTATTACATTGGGAAACCAAAGGAAGGATCTTATCTTTTACCGCGAACAGTTGGGATGCGAGTCAGAAGGCAGGGTATATGTCATTGGTCGATACGAATTGGGGAGGTAGCTATGGTGTTGAGCAATATAAGAGCCAATACTGGATGACTTATTTAGGCGGAAATGCGAATGGATACGAAGCAGGTCGCTTAAAAGTTGGTTTGGCGAATTCACCCGCTCTCTCTAAAGCGATTGAATGGAAGACAAGTGCAGAACCTATCCTTTCCCCAGATGATGACGATATTCGTTGGTTTGAAAACAAGACAATTTACAAGAGTTTAGTGATCCGTGATAGGGAAGAACATACAGGGTATCCTTTTGTAATGTACTATAATGCTAAGGGGGATACGGCTGATTATGAGAGTATCGGAATGGCCGTTTCACATGATATGGAGCATTGGCAGCGCTATGGGGATGACCCAGTCATTACCCGCCACAAGGGAATATGTGGTGATGCACAGATCGCCAAGTATCGGGATATCTACATTATGTTTTATTTCGGCGCTTTTTGGAAGCCCGGTGCCTTCGAACGCTTTGCTTGCTCCTACGATTTAATCCATTGGACCGATTGGGAAGGAGAGGACTTGATTGCTCCTTCCGAATCCTATGATAAAACCTACGCGCACAAACCCTGGGTGATAAAATGGGAGGGGGTGGTTTATCATTTCTATAATGCGGTTGGTGATAACGGCCGAGTAATAGCACTAGCCACATCAATAGACTTGACAAAGAAGGATTAAAACAGAGCTATACGGACCCCATCTCTACCATTTTCATATCTACGTAAAAAGTTTGTTGAATTTGTTTGCGCTGGCCTTGAAGAAGTTCAAAAAGGGTGCGAATGGCGAGATCGCCTACCAGGCTACCATCATGCAATAGATGCGTAATGGGAGGGTGGAAATAAGAAGGGGCTTCTCCGTCACTAATGCAAATGATCGCTAAATCTTCAGGCGTTTGAATGCCTAGTTCTTGCACAATCGGCATAAGGCCTACCAATAGTTCATCTGTCATCACGAAGATAGCTGTCGGTTTGGAGCTAACGGATTTCCACATGTGCAAAAAGGTTTGCCCAGCCTCGGATGGCGTATCTGCATGCAGGATCAAATCAGGTGGACAGCTTAGCCCTTTTGTCTGATGTGCAGAAAGGAAGCCTCCCAGTCGTTCTTTTGTGATATTAAGCTGTGCATTACCTATCATTGCTGCAATTTGAAAGTGTCCCTTTTGCAGTAAAAACTGTCCAATTTCATAGCCCGCCTGATAATCGTCTAATCCTACGGTGATGCATCGTTCTCCCTTAATCACTTCGTCGATGAAGATAATGGGAATAGCTTGGTCAAAGAAAGTGGAGAGGTGGTCTAGATTAGTGGTCTCCGTTCCAATACAGAGAATAATTCCGTCGACCGCAATTTGCTGGCAAAACTCTAAACTTTGCTTTTCTCCTTCCAAGGTATCATCAGATTGGAGGATAATGAGGTGATAGCCAGCGGCTTTAGTGGCTTCTTGTATGGCTTTGATAACAGAAGGGAAGAAAAAGGTATTAAGATCAGGTAAGATCAAGGCGATTAGGCCACTATTGCGATTGCGAAAGTTGATGGCAAGTGTATTGGGGCGGTAATTGAATTCCGCCGCTACCTCCTTAACACGTTGTCGAGTTCGTTCGCTTACATCTGGATGATCCTTCAATGCCCGAGAGACCGTCGAAGGAGCGATGTTCAACAGCTTGGCAATATCTTTAATGGTAAATCGCTTCATCTAAAGGCCCAAATTAGCTAAATTCTGTTGCTTACCCAATAAAAAAGATACTAACCACAAACGTTTGCGGTAACGTTTGGGGAATAGCGCAATGAAGGAGCGGTTCTAATTGCCATTCTTTTATTTGGAAAGGCTTGAGGCAAGGGGTATTTTACAGGAGTATTACTGAATTTATTAGAACTGTTTCATAAAATCGCTAAATGTTTTACATTTTGTTTGGTGGGGCCTAGGCCCCTTTTTTTGTTGGTTGTTACTGTATATCCTAGCCGCTCGCAATCGCCTTTGATCTCCTACTTGACCGAATCTGATTGCCTAGGTCTTCTTCAGTTACCTGTCTTCAACTTAAGATAGGTAATTTTGCAGGAAACTAATCGATGGACATTTGCAGGAAGTCCCCCACTAATGTCAAACATCAAGGATGAATTCAATTCTCATCCTAATAATTCACTTTGCAGATTTCTATTGAAGGTCGACTTTAAAATAGCCTCGTTCCATTCCTGCTATTATTTCATTACCCCTATTCCAAAATCCCTCAATATAGGCTTTATCATCATCGTAATTTATGGTACCTCTAAAAGAGTACAATATGCTGGGATTAATATCGTACGAATATGTAAAGGTCACTTGAAGCTTATCATTGTCCAGGACCCAGGTTCCATTACCTATATATCCATCATCAAGTACTGAAATAGTACTGTCAGGAAGAAATTGTAAATCGAAATTAATGCTAGTTAAAGTCGTATTTGCAGGTGTAAAGTTGTATCCTCCTGTAAAGGAACCCTGGAATTTATTAGACAATGTCAATTCGGCTGTAGCACTTTGTGCCTTCCTGATCACTTCAATGGTAGTAACTGTTGTCCCTAGGGGGAGTAACTTGGTCCAAGTTACTTTCTCCGAAGTAGCGTCGTAGGAGATGGAGGCATCTGTTCCAGCCTTAAGAGTCACCACTGCACCTACGGCATTCGGTTCGATTTTCAATATTTCTGTCTCACCATTTGCATAAAAGGCAGCATCATAGGAATTGGGTTCGATGGATACTTTAAGTGGTTCTTCCACAATATTGTCCTTCTTTTTGCAAGCCATCATCGAAAGCATCAATATGGATACAAGAAATGCCTTTACTTTCATATATTTTGAGTGAATCATTTTAAATATAAACGGTATTGCATCTACCATCTATCTTCTTAAAAAGCCAGTAACCTGGAACTGACAACTGTCAATTTATTAAAGTAGTGATTCAGCCAATGGGCCTTCCACTACCACAGGAATCTGTTTCCTGACAAGGCAGAGTCCGGCCCACTGTCCTTTATTTTATAGCCACTCCTTCCACTTCTCCACACTTGGCGGATTGTCAAAGTAGTTGAGATGATGTCCGGGTACTACTACCGTATGGCTATCCTCTGCGACGCCTTGGACCTTACGGATGTCATCAACTCCAACAGCTATATCGTTTGGAATATTGTAGTAAACTACTTTTCCAACACCTACTTCCACCTTTTCTACCAGCCGCTTGAACCATCCGCCACTAGGTTTGTAATTGGTGATGTCTCCGGCAATGATGAAATATTCGGTTTTGGACGCCTTGGAATTGGCAACCAAGCCTTTAATAAAATCACCTTCTGGGCTCATCATAATCAAGGTGTTGAGGATTTGGGGCGAGGCGATTTCATCAAGTTTTGCCAATTTTGCCACATACTCTAGAATAGTCTTCACGTAGCCAGGCAAGAGATTGAGTGCCAAACCCAAAGCAAACTTGTACCACTCTTTAGCCTTGTCTTTAATGAGTTCCTTGTACTTTTCCGGAAGATGTTCGTCGACCAAGCCTGGAGCTAATCCAAATCGAGAACCGCCGTTAGGCGTACCAAACATCATGAGCTTTTCTACAGAACCATCGTCTCCTCTCAGGTTTTCGATCATATATCTACTGACTAATCCGCCCATGGAGTGAGCTACGATTGTCAGTTGCTTATCATGCCCACTACCCAGGCCTACGTCCTTAAGATCTTGATCTAACTTTTCTGCAATGACATTGATATCGGTATCCAGATTCTCATAGTCATAGGTTAGTACTAGATCAAAGTTCTTATCTGTTACCGCAAATTCAGCCTGATCAGCCATAAATTTGGTATCACCGATAATGCCATGGAGTAATAGAAGAATCTTATTGGCTCCTTGAACTTGTTCCTTGAGGCCATCCGTTTTTCTTCTACGTTTCTTGACGCTATAATCCACCCAACGCAATTTGAATACATCAAACCTATCTTTGAAAACCGTTTTGAGCAAAACGAATTTTAGTGCTCGGCCAACACTTCTTCGCCCATCATCTACCTGAGCTGGTAAGTGGTCGATGGAAACCATTGGGCGATTATCCTTCGTTTGTTTCACTTCGCCAAATGGGAGGATGAACTCCCCATCGAAAGTTACCGGGACGATCATTTCCCCTTCCTTCATCTCTTCTCCCAACTCGATTTCCAAAGGTTGATCCTTTAATTGATCATCCCCTTGGATATCGTGCAATTCGATTACACACTTATCAGGTTCCTGCCTAGTTGGCGCAAAGTTCATGATCTCAAAATCTGAACTCTCCAACTCCCCTGGTAGTCGGTAGATGGGGTCGGCACTCCGGGTATGTGAATTGATGCTGCCAAAGCTCAATTTGGCGCTCAATTTGTCGTTTTCCTGGAACGTAAGCCCGTTAATGTTATTAGCTTCTTTGCCAAGGGTCTTCTGATTGCCCGAAACCGTGATGGTTAGGGTTTTGGTAAACCAATCTTCTTTTTTGGATGCTTTCTTACTGCCTATTGCCTTTTGCGATCCTATCCCTCGCTCTATCTCTTCGATGTGCCCCAATTCTAGTGCATCCTCTGTATAAGTTCCGGCATTGATTTTTTCGGTGCTAACGAAGAATTTAAGCACATCCACCTCTTTATCCAAGGCAGCGTCCAAGGAAAAGACGTCAGCCAGGAGTTCTACTTCTCCAGCACCACTCACGACCTGTTCATTGTAGTAGGAGGAAATCCCATAGGATCGTGACATGCCCAATAGCAAGACGTAGAGATCAGAACCAGTGCGATTGTTTATGCTCAGCCGAAAATCAACTTCTTCCCAATCCTCTCCATTCGAAGCCTTATTTAAGTCGATGGTGACATCCGTCTGATTCCTTGGAATGGCGTGCATTACACCACTTTCTTCCCTCAATTCCAATTGAATATCGATCTTGTTTTCGTCGATTTTCTTGGCTCTTTTTTCAATGGACTTATAGCGTTCCCATTTTTCGATTTGTTCTAAAGCCGGAAGTAAGAGGTCTACGCAAGCTTCTAGATCATCCTTACTTCTTGCGCCCTGGACGACTAAACCAGAAGAGACATGTATAATGCGTAAAAGTGTACCCTTGTCCTCTTGGGTCACCTCTAAGGAATAATCAACACCATCTGCTCCATCAATGAAATGTAAATGCGGGGAAGGTGCCTTGGCAATAATTTCTTTAATAGCAGCAACTTTATCCGAAGGACCTTCTGTACCGATGAGCATGATCATACTCTTAGGCAAGCCTACAATTTCTGCTTCGTAGGTAGTATCAGGATCGGCATCTTTAGCAAGTAATTGACTTTCCGTTGCCATGATTTGAGTAATGGTAGCCGGTAACCCAGGGTGATTATCTTCTCCTTTAGGAAAGATTCGGACACTAATTTCAGCAATGTCATCTGCATTATTGGGAAGCAATCCGTGTGTTTGCCCGAGTTGCAATTTCAAACCTTTATCCCATAAAACCGGGTATCGACGAGGATTTACGGGAATGTCAGAGAGGAATCCCAAATTAGCATTGAAGCCAAATTGAGGATCTAGCGTAGGCGTCTGTTTTTTTCGATCCTTTATTACTGATATTCTGGTTTGCAGATAGAGGTCATTGTAAGAGATATTAGAATCATTAGCTCTTAATACCTCTAACAAGTGGGTGGAAAATAATCCCCGTCGCTTATCACTATTTTCAGGAACTTTTTCCAATGCCTTTTCATCCCGACTGCAGGCAGACATAAGCAAATGTGGAGTAATCGGGATCTGTATTTGTCCTTGCGCCTTCTGGTTCAGGTAGTAATTGTCATTTTCTAGCAAATAAGTTTCGAGCGGGCGTCTATATACTCCTCCCGCATTTTCCCGAGCCGGTTCCTGGCGGGTAACCTCATCATCGTCTCCTCTGGTGATAGAACCCGAATGACAACTATCTAGAATAAGAACTTTCTGAGCACTAGAGTTGAGACGAGAAAGCAAGACTGCTATCTCTTTATCAGCTAGGTCAAAATGTCCAGTAAGACGGCTATCATAACAAACTAGTGTTTCATTTTGATTTTTGGAATCATAGGTTTCAAACTCTGGAGAGGTATTCTCATAAGAACCGTGACCGCTATAGTAAAATAAGGCAATATCGCCTTCGTCGGCATTGCCGAGATGGTCTTGAAAAGCCTTGATTAGGTTTTCGCGGGTAGCTTGCTTATCTACAAGGCGTTTTACATTTGGTTCTAAGTGTTCAAAGCCTTCCGTTAGGAATTCCTCCATTGCATCAACGTCGTTGACGCATCCTTTAAGAGGCTTGACACCTGCTTTGGGGTGATACTCATTGATACCAACGAGCAAGGCAAAAAGCTTGGCCATAGGTCAGTAGGTTTAAGTGTATATATATGAATCTTAGCATTGTTGTGTACGCAATGCAATTACTAAATCATTCTTGATTGGAGACTAATGGACTTATCGTGATCGTACTGAAGAAGGTAACCTAAATGTATTCCAATAATTGTTGAAGTTCTATAAGAGACAATCAAAATGAAAAATATGCCAGTTGATCTGACAGGACTAAATTTGAAATACAAACTAAAAATTAGGTCACTCTCAAATGTAATAAAAAGCCTTCATATCTAACGACTTATTACACCTTTTATTTTCTCTTAAATCCAGTCATACGAAAAAAATCGTAGGTCAAACTTGCACCTACGAAAAAAATCGTATAGATTTGCCGTACGAAAAAAATCGTAGGGCATGGCCAAAAAGAAAATTAAGCCTACACAAAGGGAGCTAGCAATCTTGGAAGTAATGTGGAAATTAGGGCCTTCTACCGTCCGGCAAGTACATGAAGCTTTGTTGCAGCTAGAGGGTGCCAAGAAGGTGGGATATACGACGACCTTAAAGTTTATGCAATTAATGCATGAAAAAGGATTTTTAGATCGGGAGATTGAAGGCGTGGGCCACATCTACACACCTACTATAAGTGAGGAAGATAATGTCAAGGAGGTATTGGGGAAAATTGTGGATACCACTTTCAAAGGTTCAACCATGAAGTTGGTCATGCAATTGCTTGGCAATCGTAAAACTTCTCGAAAGGAATTAAATGAAATTCGATCCTTTCTGGATGATCTAGAGGAAGATTCTGAAGACGAATAAATCGTAAGATATGCACCCGACTGATTTTTTGCCCCAGCTATCTGAGGTTTTGGGGTGGACACTTCTACATTCACTTTGGCAAGGCGTTCTGGTCTTTTTGCTTGTGCAAGTTACTCTAAGGTTTTTGCAGAAACGATCTAACCCTCAATTGCGCTATCTACTATTGAGTGGCGCCTTATTGATTTTATTTAGCTGGGTCGCTTTAACCTTTTACCAGAAGGCTGTGGATTCCTTCAGTTCGATGGCTGTTTCAATACCCGTTGAGGAGGTTGGAACAATGGGGTTTATTGAGACCTTGGAGACAATAGAACATAACTCCATTTGGTGGAGTGATATATGGTGGCGCGCTGAGTTATTCATGCAAATGTATGCCGATCAGTTAGCTTACTTTTGGTTGATAGGTGTTTTGTTTTTTAGCCTTCGTTGGTTAGGCGGTTTTTACTTTACCTACAGACTTCGCCGAGTTGGAACAATTCCTGTTCCTGAAGCTTGGGAAAAACAGGTGCAACAGCTGAGCATCCAATTAGGGGTCCGTAAATCGGTAAGTATCATCGCTTCCATGAAGGTGCAAGTACCACTGGTGGTGGGCCATCTTAAGCCTGTCATTTTATTGCCATTTGGCATGTTGTCTGGCTTGAGTCCGGCACAATTGGAAGCCATTTTGCTACATGAATTGGCCCATGTCCGCCGTCATGATTTCCTAATTAACTTGATGCTTTCTATTCTTGAAATCCTTTTATTCTATCACCCGGTGTTTTGGTTACTCTCCAATCGCATTTTGGAAGAGCGAGAATTGTGTTGCGACGATATTGCCGTTGCCAACTGTGGTAATCCTCGTCTCTATGCCCGAACCTTGCTCATGATGGAGGAAAAACGCCAACAATTGACATTAGCTATGTCTTATCAAGGAAAGAAACAGCATTTGATGGACCGCATCAGGCGGATCTGTTTACAAACACCTACTCCTTCTACCTCTACTTCTACTAAAGCGGGACTTGCGCTGTTCTTGTTATTAGGAATGGCAGTGGTAAGTTGGGCTAACCTACCAGCCATCGAATCCTCAGAAGTAGTTGCTTCTCCGATTGAAAAAGAGAACCTAACCGTTTCAAACGGGATGGAAGAGGCAAATCAATTAGGCCTCACAAACGAAGTAGAAACTACTGAAATTGCAACATCAGTTATTCCCGCCGATGAGGAGGAAAATATTCCAAATCCTATCTTGTCGAACGAGGCAAGCCTGTCCGAACCTGTTACGGAAGCCCTCTCTACAGTGGTACCTCAACCGATAACTTCCTCGACAAAAGAGGAATCGATAACTACTGCTATTGTGGCTTCACGCTTACGGCTTTCAAAGAAAGACACCGTACCACCCAGGATACCAAAGATGGGCAAAGCCCCAGATCTGCCAAGTCCTCCTGATATTTCTTCAACCTCCAAACAGATTTCCTCTGCTTTAAAGAAGAAGAGCGGTGACCGTTCTGAATTGCGAGCTAGTATTGATCAGTATAGAGAAGCAATTGATAAATGGCAAGGTTCGGTCCAAAAGGAATACTTATCCTTATGGAATGATCGAAGAAAGGAAGTTAAAATGGCATATAAAGACTGGTTAGGTCAGTTGGGCCAGGAATATGGAACGGATATCATCCGTCATTCAATTGCACTCCAAGATGGTTCACGTGCTTTTGAAGATAAGTTGAATGAGCACGAGCGAGCTATTAATAAGTCTGAGGAATCCCTCAATAAGGGACTGGAAGACCAGATACGTTCGTTAGAGGACGGTTTTAGAAAATACGAAGATAAGCAAGCGGAACATAGGGAGCGGATGGAATATCATCGAGATCGAATGAGTTTGCACAATCTTCGCATGAGTATTCATAATACCCGCATGGATCTACACCGAGAACGCATGAATCTACATCGAGATCGAATGGATATTCACCGAGATCGAATGGATGCACATCGCAAGATTATGGCCGCCTTCAAGGAGGAGTTTTTCCCAGAGTTGATTAAGGACGGTTTCATTAAAAATGCGGAGGATGATATAGAGATTCGGGCTAAGGGTGATTCAGTTTGGGTAAATGACAAAGAACTGCCAGCTCAGCAAGCTCAAAAATACTTGAAGATGATTCATAAGTATGGCTTCGAAGTCCCAGAGACAGGGGAGTGGATATATCACAAGGATGGCGGAAATCAGACTTTTGGTACTTCGATCAGGAGTAGGAGCAAAGAGGAGTAGGAAGGTAGGACAATACGAAGATTCTTGGCTTAAGCTAGGATTATTCTTTACACGATGAGAGATTCCTCAGCACAGTCAAATTTTGGACTGTGCTGAGGCTGATGTAACGGTCAGGGATCAATTAACTAATGTTCTACCTTCAGCTCCATTATCCTTTAGATATTTGATCATTTCTCGCCCTCTTGCCAGATACAATACTCTATGATTATCTGAGTTGCGTGCATTCACATTTGCTCCGGCTTCTACCAACATTTTTACCATAGATAAATGACTGTTACCTTCTCCGACGATTTCATGCAAAATTGAATTGCCTTCTGGGGTGGCTTCATTGGGGTCCGCACCATTAGCTAGAAGGGTGGCCACTAAAGATTCATTGCCTACTTTTTTCACGGCTCTGTGCAAAATACTTTCACCATCTATGATCAGGTTTGGATCGGCACCAGCAGCAGCCAGCAACTGAACAATTTCAAATGAACCTTGTCTTATAGCCATTTCCGTGTATTTAGGAGCAGACACATCTGCTCCTGCAGCGATCAGTCGTTCTACAATTGCAACCTGGTGGTGCTTAATGGCTGCTTCTAGGCCCTCTTCCGGTGGAGCGCCTCGTAAAATTAACAAGTCCAAGATTTCGAGCTGTCCTTTACTCGCAGGAATGTGCAAATATCCGGTAGGATTAGCACCCGCTTTCAATAGTTGTCCAATCATTGGTCGGAAACCGCTTTCCACTGCTGCCAATAGTCCATCTTGTGGATCGGCACCTGCCACTATCAATTTTCTCACAAGAAGTACATTATCGGTGGCTGCGTACTCAGCAATAAATAAGGAGGGGTCGGCACCATTTTCCAGAAGGATGTCAATAATCTCTTGGTTGCCTATTTGCAAGGCCTCGCCTAAATACCAGGATTTTGTCGCATCTGCTCCTTGTTCGATGAGATATCTTAGTAGACCTGCCAACTCATTTTTAATTGTGCCTAACATAGCGAGATCCGGCTTAGCTCCGTGGGAAAGAAATACACGGACCCTAGCCTCATGCCCTTCGTTAGCTACTTTGGCCAATAGAATATTGGGGTCAGCATCATGGGATAGTGCTATCTTAATCAGGCTATCGGCATTTGCTTCCAAACTTTCGTTAAGGGCTTGATTGGCATTTGCTCCAAGAGAACCCACTAGTTGGTTTAAAAGAGCTCCGTCGCCCTTTAATACGGCGAATGTAACTGCTTGATCAGGTATAGCATTCATAGCTAGACAAGCCAAAATACCGGGCCTCCAAGCTCCTTCAATGGCTAGCTTCAGTATTTCGGTAGGAGATGCCCCGATGGACAAGGCAGTTTTCAGGATTTCAATGTTCTGATGCTTTACCACCCACTTTAGTGGCTCGGAACTAGCGAGCTGCGTGTCTTCGCCCTCAGCCAGGATTTGGAAGAAATCTGTTCTATTCAATTCTGCTGCCAGATCAAAATTACCTGCAATTGGATGGATGGCGGGCCGGAGCGTGAGTAGGGCTTCTTGTTTTCGCGCATGCATCAATTGGTTCAGCATTTTTGGCGTTCCTTTCGCTCCGGCACTGACTAGTGTGCCCATGGTATCGTAATCGGTTGCGTCCAGAGTCATGGCCAAGGCTTTGGTCGATACAGGAGCTCCGTTTTCCAACATTTTATTTAGTAAGGGGTGCCCCATCAAATGCTTCAAGGCATATTCTACATAGAGGGGGGTATCCAGTATTGCACCTCCATCCAATAGAATTTCCAATAATTCAAAATCTATGTTTTGAATGGCTTGTAAAATGGAAGGCGTGAAGTCGACGAGTTGGCGTTTAGGGCTTGCCTTTTTTTGCCTTAAGAATTCTTTGATGACCGAATAGTTTTTCTTATCCCCCAGGGCAATAAGGACAGCCTTTTGATGGAAAACTTGACCTGGAGAGACCAATTCCAGATTTGGGTCGGCACCCACATTGAGGGCTACTGCTGCCAGCGCAATATCATTGTCTGTATTGGGGCTGGTCAGGTTGTTATGAATTAGGAGCTGCATGGCCCTGTTGGCCTTACCGATCAGGCCTGTAGCTACATTTTGCGGGCTTAGCGCCTTGCGAAGTAGCTGGACATCATCGGTGTTGATGGCATGCGAGATGGCAAAATCGGGATTGGCTTTGGCGTCCAGACTAATCGTCAACCCATTGGATTTATCTGCGCCATCGTACCAGTCTTGTGCGATACATAGTTCTAGGGCTTTGGTAGGATCTGAACCATTTCGTAGTGCGTCTTTCAAGATGGCTCTTCTCCGCTTCTTGCTCTTAGCTTCAGATAGTCCAGATGGTAGGTTGGGGCTGTTCGAAATGAAAGACGTCAAAAAGTCTGGCGTGGTAATTCTTGCCCCGTTTTCTATCAGCATCTGGAAGGATATTGCGTCAAGTGTTTTTCCAGCTTTGATCAAGGCCAGCTGGAAAAGCGCCTGATCTACAATAGGTTTGGGGATATGTGCTGTGCGTACCCCATTACCTGTTCCATCTGCTCGAGAAACCGATTTTACCAGGAGGATTTTCAGCACTTCGGGCATACCTACTGCCTTTTCCAGCACATGTTTGGTTAAAATGCTGGTCACATTGGGATTGCTTCTCGTCTTATCTTGGTTTGAAGCTTTCTTCAGCATGAGTTCGATCAGACTCGTGTCGCCAAGATCGATGGCCTTTAGCAAGTGCTGTTCCGACACTGGAGCATTATGTTGTAGCAATTTCTTAGCATAATACTGTTCGTCCAGGTTTAAAGCTACTGTTAAACTTTCAAGATCGGGCAAAACCTCATGGGAAAGCATCATCTGTAAGCTAGTCACAGGGATGTGTCTTTGCATACCTTCGATAAGGTGACTGCTATCGCACTTGGCTCCGTGTTGGATGAGCGGTTCGATGGCATCCCATTTCTCATTGAAGATGGCAGTGGAAATATCCTCCGTGGAGGCTTTCACATTCAGGCCGTCTTCGATCGCGATTTCGTTACTGCCATTTCTTTTTATTTTACCAAGCAGTAGCTCCATTCTATGCAGATAGTTGGCCGAATTATCCATTTCCAGCAATGCCTTCACCAGACCCGGTTTCGCTGGATCAGCGCCGTAGCTGAAGAGGTGTTTGATCTCCTCGTCTGTACCCGTCGTGATCCGGGATCGAATAGTCGTGGCACTATGATCTCCATACAGGCGAACTTTGAAATGGACTCTGATCTTTTGCAGGCCGTCCGCAGTTATCAAGTCCAATGAATAGGACTTCAGGGTATCCGCATCATCTTGCCAAGCCAATTGGTCCAGGTTGATGACTTTGCTTCCATACAGTGTTTTGTCATCCAGGAACTCGGCTAAGCCTCTTTCCCTCAGAGCAGGCATAAATTTGATTTTCGCATTGCGATCGTCTCTGACGTAAAAATGTTTGGTATGATTGACAGTGTGTTTCCCGCCCTCTGCGATCTGGGGAGCAGGCCCTCTGCGTGAGCTGAAGGCTACCAAATTGCCGTGGCTGCCAGCGTTCCCCAGGCTCATGCTGTTTTGTGGATCCATGATCACGTAACCATAAACATGTACGCCGGTTGGATCGGGTACCTCAGGAGTATGACCCGTAATAGCTCCGGTGAAGATATTTCTTATAGGAAGGGAGGGAAAGGCAAGAGAGTGTAAGCACTCAATGCTATCTAATGTGATGGCATAGTGGCGCACTTTTGCAGGGTAGGGGACCGCTTGACCGGCTAAAGCTAGTGGCATGTCACGTCCATTAAATAATTCATCTAAGCCGTCTACAATACCATTAATAATTTTCTCCACTTCTTTCAAGAAGTCTTCAAAGAAGTTGGAAACGTCTGCTATGGTCTGGCTGGCATGGTGGGTAATGAATTTGGCTCCTTTTTCAAACAACTCAGCGAGCTCCTGGAATCCCCTTTTCATGTTTTCGAACCCTTCTTTCAGGAAGTCGAAAGCATCCAGGACGACCTGCTCTAGGGCAGTTACCAATTGGTTAATGCCTTCACTGAAGTCGATCTCCAGCGTTTCATTGATCACCAACCCTGCAATGGTTAGCTGTACCTCAGCCTGCAATTTGGCGCTGCCGCTTTCTCCTACTGCGGCCCCTAAGGCATCCAAATTGCCTTCAAACTTGATGTAATCCAAATTGAAGGCTTTTCCCATAACATCCAACAACATACCGCCTACCTTTTGACTTTCGTCGGAGATGCTATCCAAGCCGGTCAGGATGCCGCTTGCCAGATCATTAATACTGTCGAGGAAGGAGCCTTTTCCCCTTAATTCTTTTAATGCATTCTGTGCCTCTCGTATTTTCTTTTGGTCTTTTTCATAATTGGTTCGTAATAATTTCTTTAAATCCGCCTGTACGGCTTCTACGACATTATCCTTGATGGCCACCTTGGCGTACATTTTAGCCCCATTCGACGAAATGGCGGGAGCGTTGACTTGAACCTCAGCCTCAAATACCCCACCAAAGAGGTTGACGTCTACATCTACCGCTACCCCGGCTTTGGTGATGTCAATGGCGGCACTAGCTTCGGCAATGGCACCCCCCAGGATGGTAATATCCCCCGTGAGCTGGAATTTGGGATCTTCCAAGTCTGTGGATAAGAGAATGGCAGCCTGCTTTCCATCGGGGCCAGCCGTGCCACTTAGGGCAAATATTTCGAAATTGGAATTGCCCGGTTTGATGCTGATCGGGCTGACCGTACCTCCGATCGTTATGCCGGAGGGGGCGAAGCTTACCAGGCAGGCTGCAGTGATTTCTCCTAGGACCATTTCAGCCTTAAAGAAGAATATACCTTTGCTGGGATTGATCTCTGCTGCTAGCTGTTTGAAACCAACATTCAGCATTTCTCTTATAGGTCCCTGTAGATCAAAAGCATCTTTGTCATCAAAGGCTTCGATCATATCGATGAGGGTCACATCAGTCAGTTGGATCTTGACCAGGCTCTCGGCGGGCTTCTTGGCGTTCAAGTTTAAAACTACGACCCCTGTGACCTCCTTGCCCCTTTCGCCCAATAATAGATCAGCATTGAAGGAAAAGGAATGGATAGAAATGAGCGGTGGTACTGCTGCCGTTACACCTAAACCGAGGCCAGCTCCCAAGCGCCGCAAACCGAGCCTATCTACACCAAAGGCATTGCGCCAGACGGGCCGTTCGTCGGGGAGTAGGTCGTTGGTCGGGTTCAGCGCTTCCATCTGGAAAGCGCCATTTAGGACTAGGGTAGGAGGTACAGGGGGGAGCATCGCCCCCACCTCCATACTAGCTATGAAACGTAGTACGTCGCTCTGGATTTGCGCATCCATTACGGCTCCAAAACGGAATTTAGCGATGAGAAGCTCCAAAATGAAAGCCACCTCGATGGCTTTTAACCTGATATTGTCTTTGGGGCCATTATCGACGATGAACACTTGCTTGTCTCCGAAATTGAGTCCTAAAGCCAGTTCAAATGTCTTCAAGTCTTTTGCGATAAACCCGGTGAGTGAAAACCGAGTGCTCTGATCCTCTATATCTAATATGCTTCGAAGAATCTTTTCATCTTTTGGACCATCATCAACTTGATGCTCTTCTGATGGGCCCCTCAACTTGATCCGGGCAAATAGCTGCAAGCCCCCACGGACTTTGAACTTGGCGTCCTCTCCCTCATCCTCTTTGTAATTTTGCAATGAAGCTAGATTAACTTCTGTGTAATCATCAAAGGTGGAAAAAATGAGCCCCGTTCCGTATAGATCTAACTTATCCAACTCAGCGAGTGGCCCGGCTTCCTCCCCTTGGCGACCAATATCTCCAAAGAAGCTCGAAGAATCGTTCTGAGGAGGCGTTAGGGCAATGAGAATATTGCGTTGTCTTTTGGCCTTTTCTCGTAGTTCTATTTCCTGTGGATCCTCCTGTCCTTCGGTGTTTTCTTCGTGCGCAGTAGCCTGTATGGCCAGCTCGGTGGGTTTTAGGACTACCTCCAAGCCGCCAAGAGAAGTATCTTGAACTACTCTAAATTCTTTGCCAAAAGGCTGAAAGATAACTTGGTAGTTATCGAATGTCATACGCTGAAATTCGGTGGGACAAAGCGCCCTAAACTGCTGGAGTTCTTTCTCCTCAAAGATCAGGTCCAGTAGACCGACTACATCAATGTGTAGATTTTCCACTTGTCCTCTCAATACGAGGGAGGAGGCTATGGCCTCCTTCGAACTAAGAAGGGCCTGTGCTTTTAGAGTCGCCTTCACGGTATCTCCTGCCGTATTCTTTCCAAAAGAAGCTTTCGCTTCGAGTGCTAAGGAGGTATTCGGGAAGCCTGCTTTAATGTCTTTATTCTCGAGTTCTATATTTACTTCATCCAAATCAAACTTAGCCGTGTCCAGTATCTTCCAGGAGGAGAAGGTACCTAGCTTGAAGTGGATACTTTTCAATAATAACTGCTCTCCCGCTTCTTCAAAACCTAGCGTCATTTCTTTGAAGCTAAAACCCGCTTCAATCGGAAGACTTTTTGGGAAGTAATCTCTTAGTTTGTAGCCTGCTGCGATTCCTTCATCTCCACCGATAAACTCCTCTATCAACCTTACCGCAGTACTTGCTGGGGAGTCTCCATCCAAGGTCGCCTTCAAGCTAACCAGCTTATCATTGCTGCTTTTGAAGGTGGTAGATAATTTCATTTCATAGCCGAATAAGTAGATTCCGCCGGTATAGGTAAGGGTTTCATCCGTTGGTGTGGCCGTTGTTTTTACCTCGAGTACCTGTGCTTGACTACTGGCGAAACGTGCTCCTTTAAGACTAGTATCAAGAATGGCTTGTATTTGTGCTTTTCTACTCATGATCGTATGAAGTTTGCGGCATGAAAGTGACTAGGTTGTAGAAGGAAAGAAGAGTAGTAGTAGCTGCCTGCGAAGCCGACTACCTGCTATGGTAAAAGTGCAATAAATCTAACATAGACCTGACCACATTTTGATGTGGAGCTAGTCGTTCATAAGTGGACAATCTATTGTCTTGCTAATTAAGTTTAGGAGAGATTTTTTTCTTGCATTGCAATACTGAAAGAATAGCAGTACCTTTGCAGCCTTTTTAGGGCATACTCCATTGTATGCTCGATTTTAAGCAGCAAAAAGTAGCAGTAAATGATCACAGTTGATAATGTAGGTTTGCAGTATGGCAAAAGAGTGTTGTTTGATGAAGTGAACCTCAAATTTACCCTCGGAAATTGTTACGGGGTGATTGGAGCGAATGGTGCTGGAAAGTCTACCTTCCTCAAGATTCTTTCGGGTGAAATTTCTCCGAATAGAGGAGATGTTAGTATAGAACCTGGTAACCGCATGGCTGTGCTGAAACAGAACCACTTTGAATTTGAAGAGGAGGAGGTGCTCAATACCGTGATCATGGGGCATAAAGAGATGTATGACATTATGGTCGAGAAGAATGCCATTTACATGGATCCGGATGCCACGGATGCGGATGGTTTAAGGGCTGCAGAATTGGAGAACACCTTCGGTGAGATGGGGGGATGGAATGCGGAGAGCGATGCTGCTGAACTTTTGAGCAATATGGGAATCAAAGAGGATCTTCATTACAAACAAATGAAGGAACTTAATGGCCCGCAAAAAGTGAAGGTGCTTTTGGCACAAGCGCTTTTCGGGAATCCCGATTTGTTGCTTCTCGATGAGCCCACGAATGACTTGGACGCTGAAACGGTGACCTGGCTAGCTGATTTTCTAGCTGATTTCAAGAATACTGTGATTGTTGTTTCTCACGACCGTTACTTCCTGGATATGGTCTGTACGCATGTGGTGGATATCGACTTCAACCGCATTCGGATTTTTACAGGTAATTATTCTTTCTGGTATGAGTCTAGCCAATTAATGGCTCAGCAGATTGCCAATAAGAATAAGAAAATGGAGCAAAAGCGTAAGGAGATGATGGAATTCATCCAGCGATTTAGCGCCAATGCTTCAAAGTCTCGCCAAGCGACTAGCCGTAAAAAAGCCCTGGAAAAACTGAATCTGGAAGAAATTAAGCCTTCCAGCCGGAAATACCCTTTCATCAACTTCCAACCTGAGCGAGAACCAGGCGATCAGATTTTACGCATTAAAGATCTGAGTTACAGTACAGTCGATGGAGAAGTGTTGTTTGCCAATGTCGATATCACCATGAATCATGGAGAGAAAATTGCCATTCTTAGCCGAGAAAGTGCTGCACTCACTGCATTTTTCGAAATAGTAGCTGGCAAACTAACTCCAGCTAGTGGTCAGATTGAATTCGGCCAAACGATTACCTATGACTACCTTCCCAATGAAAACGAAGAGTTCTTCTCCAATGACCAAGATCTGGAGTTGATGGATTGGTTGCGACAGTACTCTGAAGAAAAAGATGAGCAGTTCATTCGTGGATTCCTTGGACGTATGTTGTTTTCGGGGGAAGAGGTCTACAAGAAATCCAGTGTATTATCTGGAGGAGAAAAAGTGCGGTGCATGTTGAGTAAAATTATGCTCAAGCACCCGAATTTCCTTTTACTGGATGAGCCTACCAATCACCTTGACCTGGAGTCGATCACTGCTTTAAACAATGCTTTAAAAGATTTTAAAGGGAATCTGATCTTTACCTCTCACGATCACCAGATGGTACAAACGGTAGCTAACCGCATAATTGAGATCACGCCGAATGGTATCATTGATCGCCTGATGAGTTTTGATGACTACCTAGCATCTCCTGTGGTTAAAGAACAACGTGAGACTTTGTATGGAGGGGTGGGTGTTTTGAGTTAGATCATACGCTGTAGCCGCAGATACCCGAAGTTTACCCAACTTAGTCTGCGTTGAAGTTCGGGTATCTTGCTTGATCCCTTTACTAGTACGGGTAGGGGCTGCCGATAAAATAAGGATCATCCAGGGCCTTCCTAAATGATTCCAAAGATGCTGGCGAGGAATTGATTCGCCAATCCAGTTCCTTGTTAATATTAAACCAAGTGAAGATTTTTAGTCTGGGGTATTCGGTCTTAATCTTGTGGAAAGCTTCCGTGACCCAAGCCGCTTTGTTAAAGCCATCCGATTGGAACTCTCCTGTGCCAAACTCAGCAATCATCATGGGTTGCTCTCCGAGCACTGCGCAGGCGTCGTAGAGGGCCCGAAAGCAATTGTCAAAGCCACGGAGGGGGCGTTTTCCACCCCAAGGATCCTCGGGATAGAAATTGTAGCCGTCAAGCCCAATCCAGTCCACGTATTCACCTCCAGGCCAGTATTGGGCCACCTCATTCCATGCCTCCGTAGATAGGTCGGTGGATGGACCATGCGGTACCCATAACCATTTTACGTTATCAGCTCCGATTTTTCGGAATCGATCCACCACATATTTCCATACCTCAACTACCTTTTCAGGCCCACCTTCAGCACCGCCATTTTTGTTACCACTCCAAACGTACCAATTGCCATTGAATTCGTGCAAAAACCGGATCAACACCCTTTGGTTAAAGGCTTTGGCATCCTGGGCATAACGATCTATATATGCATCGTGTTTTCCATTCAATACTTCTTTAAAACCTTCATAACCTTCTGGGCTAGTTTGGCGGGTATTGTTAGGATCTTCAGATGGCCAGAAAATTTCCCAAGTGAGGTGGGGGATTATACCGCGTTCGTGGAGTTTCTGACAGGCCTCGATCGGGAATTCATCATCCCAAGTGGGAAACCAGACAACTGATCCTATGGCACGGCCAATATTAGCTTCGAACTCATCAATTTCCTCTTGTTTGCCGGTGGGGAGTGTTTCATTTCCATTTTCGGGATACATCCCAATTACACAACCTTGCCAGCTGCCTTCTTCTTCGGGAGCAGATTGCTGATTATCCATACAACTGGAACTTAATAGTAAGGTAGAGCAAAGGATCAACTGAAGAATGACTCTTTGATACTTACTTGACTTGTAAACATTAGAGTGATAGCCTTTGGGCTGGAACGCTGACGCAGTGGTTTGGGGCGCAACAGCTTAAATATAAGACTTTGCGGCTAGTCGCAATAAGGAATAAAGCTTAAGTGGCGGCTAGGAGCCATTGGGAATACGCTGAGAAGGTGATTATTCTTCCAAATGGTTTTTGATGTCTAAAAGGTCCTGCATCAGTGCTTTTTTGGTAGCGCCCTTGAATAAAGGGGCGAGTACAGTAGCCATGAATTTTGCACCAAAGCTCTGCGCTTCTGAACTAAACTCCATACCTAGATAATTTTGGCCATTCTTTTGATCAATCCGCATGATTGAGGTATAGATAGCTCCATGACTTTCCGCTCTGGTCTTGTAGAATTTATTTTTTTCCGCCTCGGTTACCCACATAGTCTCTGTAGCTGTTTTCCCAAAAAGAATCCGAGTTTCCGTCCATTTTAGTCCGACTAGGGTATCTCCGGGCTTATGATGAACTTCTACTTTTTCGATTCCGCTAATACGATCAGGAGCATTATCTATATCCGTAATCACATTCCAAATATCTTCTTTGGTAGCTTGGATCGGGATTTCAACTTCTAATTTCATTTGCTTGATTTTCAGTTAGTGATGTAAACTGCTACGAAATTATCTGCTAAAAGGGTTCCATGCATCACCCGAAAGTACCAATCTTAGGAAATAACAGCGTTTCACTCAAAAGTACTAGCCTTTTGCATCACCTGCACTCACCCCGAGTCGCTTCACGACCCGCTCTACTGTCAAGCCCTGAACTACGATGGAGAACACCACGATAATATATGTCATGGCCACAATTTGATCCCTGGGCATGGTGGCCAAAAGAGATAATGCTAAGGCAATGGAGATGCCTCCGCGCAGCCCACCCCAAGTCATAATCACATCCGTTCGAGGAATGAATTCCAGCCTTTTTTTCAATAGGGCAATGGGTAAGGCAAGAGAAATATATCTGGCTAAAAGCGTGATCGGGATGGCTAGTAGCCCCGCAATCAGGTAGGATTGTTCGAACTTGATCAAAATAATCTCTAGTCCGATCATGACAAACAGGAGGGCATTGAAAAGGATATCCATGAGCTCCCAAAATTTATCAACATAGAGTTCGGTGGTTTCAGACATGGAGGAGGTACGAAAACGCTCATTCCCAACCATGAGTCCGGCTACTACCATTGCTAGAGGACCAGAGAAATGTAGATGGCTCGCCAACAAATACCCCCCCATCACCATGGCCAAACTTATCATAACCTCTACCTCGTAGTTGTCGATTGTCTTCATAAGTCGAAAGGCAATCCATCCTAACCCTAAGCCCAGAAGTATGCCACCTCCGACCTCTTCTACAAATACTAGCGCAACCTCTCCAAAGTGGATTTCGCCAGCACCTGCTTGGGCCAATTGGAAGATGGTCAGAAATACTACTACTCCGATTCCATCATTGAATAGACTTTCTCCTACGATCTTGATCTCTAACGATTTAGGTACTCCTGCTTGTTTTAGTATTCCCAAAACAGCAATGGGGTCGGTTGGGGAGATCAGTGCTCCGAATAGGAGGCAGTAGATAAAATTCAAGGGCAAGCCGATGAGAGGGAGGACAAAATACATCATCGTACCGATCAGAAAAGTGGCAGTCACTACGCCTAAGGTGGCAAAAGAAATGATTGGCCAGGCTTGCTTCTTTAAGTGCTCAAAGTCAACGTGTAAAGCTCCGGCAAAAAGCAAGAAACTTAGCATGCCATCCATCAGGACTTTCTCAAAATCTATCCCTCCGATTAATTCTTGTTCCAATTGTAGTAGGGTAGGATCCACTTGCCCAATAATGAGCACAACCAGCGAAAATATTATGGAAATCAACATCATCCCTATGGTCGTAGGGAGTTTGATGAAGCGAACGTTGATATAACCAAAAATCGCAGCTAGTACGATTAGAATGGAGAGGATAGCAAAGAGACTCATAGTATTTTAGGCTTTGCACGAAGGTACAGAATTTTAAACCACTTCTATGAGACTTTGCCATCCATTCTACCATTCCAGGCTAGATCCGAGGACCTGATTATTAGGGTGTTTTATTGGCTGCTTTGGGACTGATAGGCTTCGGTTTTCGACGACCTCTGGCCAAAGCACGCCCTCCTTTTCCTTTACCTGCTGTGAGCTTTCCCAAGCCCAGGCGATCAGAAAAATTATTACTGAAAATCCCAAGTGGATTGAGTTTCTTGAAGATCTCCTCCCACTGCTTCAACCTAGGATAATACTTTAGGAGGAGATTCTTGTGGCCCACAAAACGATTGTTGACCTTTCCCCAGTGGGGGGTTCCTCCAAATTTGATGAGAATATCCTGGTATCGATCTAGAATCCCATCTCCACCTTGTGTCCCCAATAGGACTGGCGTATCGACATAGCAAACATCACGACCATTTTCTGGTGTCAAATACGCATCTGAGGCCTTCACAAATCGCATTCCTACGGGGCTACTTTGAAAGAGATTGCTTTCTGATCGAAAGCTTTCAGCCTGTTCCATAATCGCTTCTATAGCATTAATTGCACCCTTTCGGTTTTCCTTGAGATCGAAGGCGTATTCCGCGTCGTAGGCTTTCAATTTGATATATTCGGCACCTTGGTACATGACACGATACCCTTTGTTGGTATAGATATCATCTCGAAGCGACTTTACAGTGTTTTCGATTACAAAAGGCATCATGTTTGGCATGAAGCGATTGACTCCTCTTACCAGCCGATAAAACAAGAAGGGTAGAGGAGGAAAGCTCCCTACTAATATGTACTGGAGTGGGCGAAGCAAATCATGCAGCTTACTGCTTTTAGGTCTTCCTTCGAGGTGGATATGCCGACTAATAAGGCAGGTATTTTCGTCTTCACCTTTTAATTTGTAAGGGTTGACAATGATACTCAATGCTCGTATAGGGATTCCCTTTTTTTGCTTTATCCCAAGTCTTTCCCACTTCTTTTTCCACTTCCGGTCCTTTCTAGGCCGGATTGCTTGGGTTTTTGGGTGCACTCGATCAGGTACATCATATTCGGTCAAAAACCGGCGCCAATTCTTGGAAAGCAATTGACGTTTTACGGCTGACCACTTTACGACCTCCTTGGTTTCGGCGAGCCAGTACATTGGTTTAACTTCGATGACATAAGCGTAGATGATCCCAAAACAGCCTAGATTGACTAGAGCTGCATTGAACCATTGGTCATTCTGGATCAGCGTGATATTCTTGTTTTTGGTTTCAAAAGCATCTCGGTCAACCAGTCCGGCGCTCGGCTCAATTCTATAGACTTGCCCCTCATGTGCCACGATCATTATGGCACGGACCATTCCCGACATAGCCGGAAGGTCTACACCTGTGCCGTGGGTACCCGTAGATATCGCGCCAGCCAGGGTTTGTTCATCTACGGCTCCCATGTTTTCCAGACATAGGTCTTTACGATTGAGTTTCTTGTTCAGACGTTGAATCGTGATGCCTGCTTCGGCATAGATCAGGTGTTCATGCGGGATTTTGCAAGTAGGGCTTAGATCTTCCGCCTTTAGGCTATGGATTTGGTCAAAATGCTTGATGTTGATTAAATAGCCATTACTTATGGCTACATCCGAAAAAGAGTGCCCACTACCTACAGCTCTTACTCTTGTTTTAGTCTTTTCCGCCGTTCGGATAATTTGTTGGATCTGCGCTACTTTCTTTGGAAAGTAGTACTTCTGCGGTTGAGCTCTGTGTTTTTGGGTACTGTTTTTCCAGGTACCTCTTTTCTTTACTTTCATGCGAAGTGGTTTAGTTGAAAAAGGTTTTCGTTTGGGTACCGGCCAAACGCATTATGGTTATGTGTGCTGAATTAGAAAGCGCTGTTCAAAAGGCTGTAGTTCGGTTTTACCTATTTATACTAGAATATCATAAGTCGTTACAGTCGGATTTGATTAAATGAATTTTACAGCACAAAGATCGGTCTGATTTTGATGGATGTATATCCCCAATATTGGTGAGAAGTGCTACCTAGTTGGAGGTAGAATACCAGCTACAAGGGGGTGAAAAGGAGACTATTTTGTGTCCAGGTACTTACTTATTTTAAATCATCCTGCCTTTAACTAAACCTTCACATTCCCGTTAAAATCCTATTAATCCAATTGTTAAAACTGGACTCTGATGTATGATTCCTACATCTTGCCTATGTATTCAACACATGGTCAATTAAGCTAGACAGCAGGACCAGAAGACAGATTCCAAGAGATGTATAACCCCAAAAGTCTCTTTCATATAACCACTGTCTTCTTCCTGTCTAGTGGTTTGTTTCACATACCCCAACACTTTCTCTTTTCCTTTTCCATAAGACTAATCCCCCCCATTTCTGCTTCCTCCTGGTGTATTGGATGGCTATGAGTGGTACTTCCTCTTTATGCTTTCATGCCCAGAGGAGCGGAAAATGTTGCTCTTTCTTTTTACGAAAATCAATGCTATGAAAAAGTTAGTACTCCTTAGTCTTGGGATAGGGTTATTGTATTCTTGTCAGAAAGGTAGTGATGACAATTCAATAGGTAGTAATCCCAAATTACGGATCCAATTCAAGTTTGATCCTACACAAGAACGGCTAAATAATTTGGGCCAAGAGGCTCCTCTACCACTGGGACATGCCGGTCAAACGCCAGACTTCAATGCACTCAGTGCCTTCTATCTGGAACTGGTGCCGACAAAGTTTACACAAGTAGAAGACGGCGCCGTCATCTACAGAGCTCCAACTCAAGCAGCAGAGGCTGGCGGAGATTTCGAAGAAGCTGTAGTATTCGACAAAGCTTTGATGAGCGATGAAGGAGAGGTTTTTCTAGAATTCCCGTTAGCAGATATTGCACCGGGAAGCTATGAGTTCTTACGTGCCTCTGTTACCTATCAAAATGCCAATGTGCGCTTCAATCTAAGAAATCTACCTGCACCACTTCCCGCTGAACTCAATGATCAACTAGGTACGATGGCCTCCTTTATTGGTTTCAATACCTATATAACAGATCACATAGTGGGGAAGCAGACGCAAAGTGTAAACGGGGATCGACAACAAGGTTTCTGGGCTTTTGAACCACAATTGGATGAACCTTATCAGGCCTTGTTTTTACAGGCTAACCCTAATGGAATTATCAGTCAACAAGCCCCATTGGGTAGTACCACGGTGGTGAATCCGCTTGAGGAGTTTGGGGTGAGTTTACCCTTTGGTTCCTGTATTGTTACAGGGGCTTTTGAGCAGACCCTCGAAATTACCGGAGAAGAGACAAAAGATATTACTTTGACCTTATCTTTTTCGGTAAACAATAGTTTTGAGTGGGTAGATAAAAATGCCAATGGTCAATGGGACCTAGATATCGAGCAGGCAGCAGCGGAGGAGGTGGTAGATATGGGATTGCGAGGCCTGAAGGTATTGGTTGAGTAGGGTGGCCTCAAGATAATGTATAGCCATGAATGCAGAAATCCGAAGCTTTGACTGCCATTGAGTCAGGGAGCTTCGGATATCTGTATTCACTGTATTAAAACTCTGTTCTTAAGCGATAGATATATCCACTTGCTATTCCTCCCTAGTTCGTCGCAGTTTTTCATCCAAGCCATGGATCTTCAGGTTGCGATATTCGTCTAAAGATAATCCCGTCAAACCTTTGCTTTGTGCGAGCTTGATAAATTCGGGGGTAACATCATGGATTTTAAGATTGATCACTTGACGAAGTGGAATGTCTTTAAAACCCAACTGGTTAAGACTCTTGATATAGCGAGAACTGACATCGTGGATAGCAGCATTTCGAATCTCATTGGAGGATACATTCTTATAGCCCATATCTGCTAGATCCTTGACGAATCGAGCATCTACATCATGGATGGCAAATTGAATAATCTCTTTTAGACTAAGGTCATTAAACCCAGCAGATTTTAACTCCCTTGCATAAGACGCACTCACATCGTGAATAGCAGCATTGCGTACTTCATGGATAGACAGGTTTTTAAAGCCCATGCCATTTAATTCCTTTACAAATCGAGAGTCTACATCATGGATGGCAAGTTGCACTACTTCTTGCAAAGAAAGATTATCAAATCCAGCAGACTTTAGATCTCTTACATAGGCAGCACTTACATCATGGATAGCGGCATTCTTTACCTCCTTAGGCGTGAGATTCTTATATCCCATTTGGTTCAATTCCTTTACGAATTGTGCATCTACATCATGAATCGCCATCTGTACTACTTCATTCAAGCTTAGGTTTTTGAAGCCAGCTGAGTTTAGGTCTTTCACGTAAGAGGGATCCACGTCATGGATGCTAGCCTGCTTGAGTTCTCTGATTGTGAGATCGGTGAAGCCTGCTTTGGCCATAGCACGTACATAATCTGGCGTGACATCATGAATTTGGATGTCCACAAATTCTTTAAGACTAATATTCTTATAGCCTAGTTGAGCAAATGCAGACATCGTTTGCTTCATTTCATTGAACGGAAGCCCATGATAAGCGATCTTTCGAAGTTGAGAAGAGCCTTCAGGTTTCATGTCGATCTGCTTGAGATACTCCAAATAAGCTTTACTGAAATCAAGCAAGAAAAGGCTGAAGACGGTCTCTTCCTTTATATCACTATAGCCTTGTCCAGAAAGATATTGGGTGAATTTTTGATCAGCATTAAAGGTGTGTCTACCCAAGCCTTCATTGTCATCAAATTTCCCTTTGAACTCCAATGTCCCAGCCTCTCTTACCAGGTTGAAGGTTCCTTCTTGTCCCATAGGTAATTGGCCGAAGGCGGAACGAGGGAAACATTCAGATTGCATCCAATGGCTATTGCGTCTACGATCGGAATGGTCAAAACGAAAGCAGATCTCATTGCCTTCGATCTCGGCTGACCAGATGCCACTAGGAGATACAAGTGGGGCAAAATGTGATAATGTGGTGGTTTCTTCTATTTCATCGTTAGGGTAGAATGCCTTGTATAATGCGGAGGTGCTAAGAAAATGAGCCTCTTTGAATAGGATAGGAATAGCATTACCAATTCCGTAACTCTTAGCATCAATGGAAACAGGATTCATTAAGGGGCTGAGTAAGGCTAGACTAAGGGTAAGCCAAGCACATCTTTGGAAAAACAGTCGGGTTGATTTCTTTGGTTGTCTCATGATTGCCAGAATATTTTATAGTGCAAATGATATTATTGAAATGTTCGGTTAATTCTCCGGCAAGTTATAACTAATCAATTAGTTTGTCAACTAATTGATTAATATTTAAACTAATTATTTAGTTTTATGCTTATTTTTTTGCCTGCTTTAACTTGATTAAGTATTTGATTTTAAGTTGTTTATGTTGGTTTTAAAACTTAAATACCACTACAGGTTTTTATCTGTTAAAATTTTGGAGCGTGATTGGGTGAGATGAGTTTTCTCTCGGGATAGCGCTCTTGGAAATGGATTACGTACTCTTAATTAAGCCATTTTTATGCTATGGGGGGTCGAATAGAGATGGGATCATTGATGAGGTGTCCTACTCATGGATCTGAAAGTGTTTGTCTAAAGAAGTAGACGACTTTGGCTTACTTATTGAGTTTGGAGGAGGGATTTGGAAATGCTTTTCCGATCCTTTAAATTATTTATCTACCTTCTCTGACAATTTTTGTGGCCAGCGTTTTAGCTGGAAGTCTCACGAGCATAGGGAGTGGGAGTTTCGGCTAAAAGGGTGACCCAAAGACACAAAATTTGTCAGAGAACCTTTATCTATTGGTATATTTTTGCAGAATTAGGATACACACTAGAGCTACAAAACAGCAATTATGAAAAAATTTGAATATAAGATCATAACAGGGGCCATGAAGGGAATGGCAAAGATGAATTTGGATCATGAAGCTACGGAGGCCATCTTGATTGGCTTGGGCTTGGTAGGGTGGGAGTTGGTCAACACCTATATATATATGAAGACGTCTGGTATCAACGAACACATTTTTGTGCTAAAGAGAGAATTAGGAGCGGAAGGATCGACAGAAGACTCTGCCTTTGGCTTTGTGGAGTAGAAAGGCGCCTGGCATTGTCACGCTACTTCCTGATATTGATAGAGGTAAGAAGGTTTTGCTTCTCACCTCTATCGGGGCTATTTAGGCTTCAACTGTTGCCGCTGATGGCGGTACAGTTGGTTCTTTTTCTTCTTGTTTAGGGTTGATCAATAGACGGAGCGATTGATCATAAGTGAGATAACTCCATGCCCAATTAATGAATACAAAGAGTCGGTTTTTTACACCAACGATGGCCATTAGGTGTACGAACAACCACAGTACCCAAGCCAAAAAACCATGGAAGCTAAAGAAGGGGAGATCGGCCACTGCCAGATTTCGTCCTACAGTTGCTAATGATCCTTTATCACTATATGTGAAGGCTTTTTCAGTTTTCCCTTTCTGCCAAGCCCGTAAGTTCTTATGGAGTAAATTGGCTTGTTGGATGGCTACTTGCGCGACTTGGGGATGGCCCTGTGGATACTTGGGGGTTTCCATGTAAGCTAAATCGCCAATGGCAAATACATTGTCCAATGCCTGGATACGATTTTGCCGATCAACAATCAATCGACGAGCTCTTCCATAGGCTTTGTTTGGAACCCCCGCTATCTCATTCGCCTTCACGCCCGCTGCCCAGATAACGGTTTTGCTTTGCATTTTTTTACCGTCTTTTAAGCAAACCGTTGTTCCATCATAACCTTCCACCATGGCTCCGGTTTGGACATTCACCCCTAGTTTTTCCAAATAGGCCTTAGACTTGGCGGAGGCTCCTTCGGAATAGCCGTTCAACACCTTTGGCCCTGCCTCCAGCAAACTCACCTCCATTTGGCTAAAATCTAGCTCCGGGTAATCCTTTGGTAGGATTACATTCCGCATCTCAGCAATCGCTCCTGCCAACTCTACACCAGTGGGCCCTCCACCTACCACGACAATATTCAAGAGGGCTTGCATGTCTTCCACCTTAGAAGTATTTAGGGCTTTCTCAAAATGACTCAAGATCGTATTACGTAGTTGCAAGGCTTCTGTCAAGGATTTCATGGGAACGGCATTTTCCTCTATCCCCTGGTTGCCAAAATAATTGGTAGTGGCCCCCATCGCCAACACTAAGTGATCATAAGATAGTTTCCCAATATTGGTGAATACCTCTTGCGAATCAGCATCAATTCGCTCCACGGTAGCCATTCGAAAATGTAGTCCTTTCTGATCCTGGAAGACCTTACGCAATGGAAAGGAAATGGCACTTGGCTCCAGACCTGCCGTAGCTACCTGATAAAAAAGTGGTTGAAATTGATGATAATTGTTTTTGTCAAAGAGGACAACCTGGAACTGGCTTTTCATTAGCTTTCGTGCCAACTTCAGGCCGGCAAATCCGCCCCCGACAATGACTACGCGTTTGCGATCTGTTTGAGGAATATTGGGAATCGTATTCATAGGCAGTTATATATAGAAATAATGATTGTTTTCACTCCAAAAAACGACCAAACATCTCAATAATAAAACAGCTTTAGCCAGGAGAGAGTTCTATGTAATCTTGTTGTTATGTGAGTCCTTGAAGTAAGACAATAGATAAAGAGGTTGGATGAGGGCTCCGCTATATATTATGGGGGATTCAGAAGGCACGGCCATATTTTTACTGGTGATTTGATTTACGAGAGCTGATTTTTTTTTGCAAAAATTTTGGACTAGAGAAAGGTCTTTACATTTGGAGTGAAAATCAAGGTGGTAGTTTTCCCTCTAGTTATTCAACAAACTTTTAAAGTCCTTCCAATAAGTGTGGAGAACGGGCTCATTTAAGAGTTGAGAATCCACCCGATCTAGCTCTTTTCGCATTCGCCAAGCTGCAAACACTCCTGCTAAGAGATTGCTAAAACTCACTCCTGCAAATATCCCGACAACTCCCCAGTAGGAAGCAATCCAGGTCAATGGGATGGTGAAGAAAAAGGACTTGGCAAAGCTAATCCTAAGTGCTTCCATTGTTAGCGCCAAACCGTTGAAAATGGCTGCAGTAACCAAATATAATCCATACAGACAATAGGATAAACTAACGATATAAAAGTACTGACTTGTTTGCTTAACAATAGTAGGGTTTTCACTAAAAAGTGTTGCCATTGGGCGGATAGTAACGAAGAGGATGGCAGCCACTGCAATCCCAAGGTAAGTAGAGGCCTTTCCGCCAAATACGATTGCCTGCTCTACTCGTTCTCTACGCCGCGCCCCAACATTCTGTGCGATGAAGGGCGTAAGTGCTGTACTAACCCCTAATATGCCGATCATCAATAGCGTTTCTATTCGACCAGCTACTCCAAAAGCTGCCACCGCTTCAGCAGATTCTCTAGCGAGTAGGAAAGTTAGGTATATCAATGTCAAAGGACCAATCATTTGGCTGACGACAGTGGGAATACTTAGGCTCGCGATTTGCCCAATGATCTTCCTCCACTGAGGCCAGGGCGGGAAGCGGATGTGAAGCAACCCCTCCTTTAATAGCAATCCCATCATGCCCAAGAAGACTACCATCCAAGAAAACACCGTGGCTAAGGCTGCTCCCTTTATGCCTAATGATGGAAAACCCCATTTTCCAAAAATCAGCCCGTAGTCCAATACGAGGTTAATCACTCCTGCCAAAACCATTAATAATTCAGGTTGCAGAACTCGCCCTGTAGCACGTAAAATACCGCCCGCTATGAGGCCTAGGGTCAATAAGGGCATCCCATATAGTAAAGGTCTTAAGTAGTTTTGAATTAAGGGCAAGACATTAGCTTCTGCGCCCATTACGCTAAACAAAGCACTTAGGCTAGAAATCCCTAATATGGCCAAAACCTCTGTAAAAAGAAGACTGACCCCAAGGGCAATAAAAGTGATCTGTTTAACCTGCTTTCCTTCACCTGCTCCAGCGGCCCGGCCGATCAAAATAGATACACCAACGGCCAGTCCAATGAAAAGACCGACTAACAAGAAGTATAAGGTCGAAGCAAAACTCAAGGCAGTTAAGGCATCGCCGCCTAATTGTCCTACAAAGTAGGTGTCGACTACTTGGAATAGGAAGGTGGATAGCATCCCTAGAGCAATAGGTACACTCATAGCGATAAGCGCCTTATTAGGATTATCTTTTAGTGGATCCATATTCAGAAAAGTAGAGCCCGGCGGGTGCCGGGCTGATGATGAGATTTACCTTTAGTATTTACCTGCAAAAGGATAGAAGTGGTCTTTCATGATTTCTACAAAACCACCCTTGATTTTTTCTCCTTGCATGGCCTTCGGGTGAGTATAAGACCTCAAAATTTCTGCACCGGCCCCCTCCCAAGTGAACGGTATGGCCCCAGCTTGTACCATTCGTTGAATGGCCATTTCATGCGCTACTGTAGTGGCATCCCCCATGACGTCAACTAGAATGTATACTTCATAGCCTTCTTCTAGGGCATCCAATGCAGTGTAGGTAGGGCAACCAGAGGTCCATAATCCTGTGATGAGTATCTTTTTTCTACCGGTCTTACGTACGGCTTCCACTAATTTTCGGTTTTGCCAAGCATTGAGAGAAACGCGATCGATATTCTTAACTGATTCAGGCACCCATTTTTTTACTGCTGGTACGGTCGGTTTACTTCCTGCCATCTCTACACCAATCGTCGTTTCAATAACAGGGATATCAAATAATGCGGCGGTCTTAGCTAGGGCTTCAATGTTATTCATCATGATATCTTGATCAATATTCTGTACGGTGTGAATGAGGTCAGGCTGCCAGTCAATCAGTAAGAGTACTGTATTTTCTGACGTCAATAAGTTGTCGGCAATCGGGTTCTTTGGGGTGAAATTTGCTGCTGGTCCTTGTGCCGAAGCGAATGTAGTTAGGCAAGACAAGAATAATGCAAAGACGACTCTTATTAGATTCTTCATGTTATTTTACTTTGGAGTGAATAATTGGTATCGAAAGCCAAACAATAGGAGTGTATTGACTTTTTTGATATCCATTACAGTTTGGTTATTGAAAATGAATTGATAATTTGTTTGAAGGGAAAACTGTTTACTGATGGTATAATTGAATTGCATCGCAGAATTAATTCCCCAGAAATTGTTATTTCCTAATGGATGATAAGATTGTGCTTGCCAGCCAAAACTAGCGGATTTACCAAGCGGAAGAGCTAGCTCAATTAGGCTACCAAGTACGCCAGATTTACTAGGCGATTGACCCTCGAAATTAAAATGCAAGTAGCCAGTAAATAGATTGACCTGCAGCGAGGTACGGCTATTCTTTTGTTGTAGCTCACTACCGAAGCCGACCCCCATCAAAAAGCTTTGATCTATTCGGTAGGAAAGTGCGTAACCGTAATTCATGGCAATTACGGGGTAGATGGATCTCTTTTTTGCCCAACTCAACTTCCCTTGTGTCCAGAAGTCATCGATTAAGGTAAATTCCCCGGCTTGCAACAATTGATAGCTGCTTTGAAGGTCCACATGATAAAGAGTATGGCCAACTTGCATCCGAAGAGCGGGTTGAATTCCAAACTGACTCAAGTTGCCTTGTTGCCACCTACCTCCTAGATTGAGCTCTAACTTAAACCAAGTGCTATCTGGGTTACAATTGCAGCTACTATTGGGCCAAAGAAGCAATAGTGATAGTATCACCATGCTCATGAGTACCTCTTTGTTTTCTCGTCTGTACAACATTTGTATATACATATGTTGGGTCAAAAAAATATCCCTTTATTGGATAATCAATGTATTTGCCTCCTGCAAGAATGCTTGGAGGGTTGTTTTAAAGCTAGCTCGCAATTCCTGATCTGTAATGCCTTCTGTTGTCGAGAAATGCTGATGGAAAGAAGGTAGAGCAAAGCTGCTGATAACTCCTTTGGTCATGAAGGCAAAGGAACGACTAGCCAGATCCAAAACCGTCTTTCCTCCTCGTGCACCTGGAGAGGTAGATAATAGCAACATTGGCTTATTATCCCAAGTGCTCCCTTCTAGTCGAGAAATCCAATCCATTAGATTTTTAAAAGCTACCGTGTAAGCCCCATTGTGTTCGGCAAAGGAGATAATGACTAGGTCAGCCGCTTGTATTTTGGCCTTAAAAGCTTTTGCTATAGCTGGGATCCCGGATTCTTTCTCCCTGTCAATGCTGTAGATAGGCATTTCATAGTCATTAAGATCTAATAACTCTATATCTGCTGCTTCAACTTGGTGTGCAGCGAATTGGGCGAATTGTTTGTTGATAGAGTTTCTACTATTACTGGCTCCAAAGGCCACAATTTTCTTACGCATTTTCCTGCGATTTTAGTTTGATGATCAAATGTTTCAATTGTTCTAACTCTTCTATACTGAGGTTTTCCATAAATGGGCGGTGAAAGGATTTTACCTTTTCATCCATAGTATGTAATAAGCCACAGCCAGTAGAGGTGATGCTAATATCCATTTTTCGTCGATTCGTCGGGCATTCCTTCCGAATCACAAGCCCTTTTGTTACGAGTTTGTCCACTATACGAGTGATATTGCTACTCCTTTGCACCATCTGTTCCAGGATCTCTTGTACTGTGATCGGACTGTTTTCCGTAGCGGCCAGAATGCGCAATACATTATATTGTGGTTCGGTCATGCCATACTCCTTCAGTTCCAAGCTAACCTGATCTGTGATCCAATGCCCAGTGGTGATGATCTCATGGATAGCTGCAAAGTATATGTTTTTCATGCCTATACAATATTTGTATGTACAAATGTATGTCTATTTTTTATAAAATGCAATATTATTGTGCCATAGGAGGAAGAATATTCTAGTGGTGAGCACTTTATTAGAAATAGATAAGTACTAAAACACCCTCGAAATTGGAGGGTTGATCAACCCCTGATAAGAATCTAAGTTAGAGGCATTGATGAAGACGGTTTGCCCCTGGATTTCGGTTCCATAACTAGCATGGATATGGCCAAAAACATGGATTTTGGGATTGATGTTTTTGACCTTGCGTAGCAAGGATTCACATCCTAGTTGATGATGGGCTGATGATCGATCCAATATACCAAAGGGTGGAGTATGTGTAATTAGAATGTCGATTTGTCTAGGCATATATTTCCAATGCGCAGCCATTTCACTTCTACGTTTCCCAAAGGCCCAGTCCATTAAATCTGGAGACACCGGAGAACCCCAGATTTTGATACCAGCTATTTCACAACCATTATTTCGTAGGTAAGTAACATTGGAGGGTAAGAGTTCCAGCAAATCTACTGGATATTCATCGAGAAAAATATCATGATTCCCGCCGATGAATATTTTATGGGGATAGTCCAAGGCAGAAAACCAGCTAAGGAAGGCTTCTACCTCAGGCTTGCTGCCATGATCTGTAATATCACCAGCATGGATTATTAGGTCGCCTGCGGGCAAGCTTAACTCATCGTGTAAGCCATGGGTATCTGATATGAAAACGATTCTCATAAGTTTGAATGCTATGTTAGCGGAATTTACCCCAATGTCTCCACCAAATAAACCAGCCCAAACATCCAGCCCGTATATAAAGAGGAATATCCTAGGGCGTATAGAACAGACCATTCCAAGTTGCCTTTGGTTTCTACCGTTTTATTAAATACGAACTTGAGGGCACGGAAAAAGACCCAATACAACATACTCAAGATGAGTATCAGTGAATACCAAAAAACGACTTCCCAGAACAGTAAAAGCAGGAAGATCGCAATACTAAAGGCGACCCAAAAAAGTATAGCCGCTACCAATCCACCAATTCCCTCCTCCAATCCAATGCTAGGTAAGCCTGGTATGCTTGGCCATTCACCAGACGGAGCCTGAAAGGGTTGAACTTCCAGTGCCTTACTTTTGCTAAAGTCGTCAATGACGGCCACACCTTGATATAGGCCATAGGTGATGAATAGAAATAAACAAAGCCCTATAATGCCCAAGGAGAGGTAGAAGTTGGTGGTTAATGATCGATGAAAATGTATTCCACTCAAGTAAACGGTGAGTGCGGTCAAGCCAATGACGATTAGAGAAACGGTGAAGACAGATTTTCCACTCAAGTAGCTCGTTTTGGCCTTCATTGAATTATTGCTAGTTGGTACCTCTCCAGAATATCTATTTAATCAACTAATCTTGTAAAACCTTTTCTACTAGTTAGTCGACTTATTGGATGAAGGGCGGTCCCGTTGGCAATAAGTGTATCGATCCCTTGTTCTTTGACTTTTACGGCTGAAGACAGTTTGGCTCGCATCCCGCCGCTGCCCAGGCTATCAGCGGTATCTTCCAGTCCAATATTTAGTTTTTTAATGCTCAATTCTTCAAGTTGTACGGCCTTGGGATTGGTTTTTGGGTTGTCTGTAAATACTCCATTGGTATCGGTAAATAAGATAAATTGGGTAGCGCCGATTTTTTTGCAAATCATAGCTGCTAGCGAATCGTTGTTGAAGTGGCTTTGGAGTGGGATATTTTCGTTGATGATGGGAATAATGTTGAGTGCCGTCATTTCCCTGATTAATGCGCAAATCTCTGTACTATCCAGGTCTTCTTCTCGAATGCTTAAAGGAGCTGACGATAGGCCGACTAGATCGAAATTCTTTTGCCAGGTATAAAGGAGTTCATTGAGACCAATAGCACCCAAGAGCTTGGGCTTGTCGGAAAGAGACTGGGCGTGTTCGAATTTAGTCATTCTTCTTCTTCCTGTAGCGAGCCCACCAGAAGTGAATACAACAATCTTGGTGCCTTCCGCTAAGACTGATTTGATATCCGAGGCCACCGATTGTATCCAGTCTTCTTTGATTTTTAGGCTTTCGGGTTCACAAACGGAGGTAGTTCCAAATTTGACTACTAGGAGTTGATGGTCGTCTATCATGATCAAGATTTGATGAAGATGTGTATGTAGAAAGTGCTTATGTCAATAACTACATCAGCAACTGAGGTTTAGTTGGCTAATGAAGCACTTCTTCATGAGGGTTAGCTAAAAAGGGCAATGTTGATATTGGAGAAACCCAGCTGAGGATGGAGAATAGCTTTACCATTTTCCAAGATGCGGGGGCTTGGGGAGTTATAGGCCCTGCTTGCTTTAGGTTTCCCAAACCAATGTGAAGTAGAAGCGTTTTTCCGGGCCGAACGATTTCCTTTTCAAAAGGATCAATACCCTTAACAAAGTCACGTCTGACCCACCCCCCAAATATGTGGTTGTTCACTTGCTTCTTTTCCTGCACCTTTGTAGTCTAAGGCTTCTAACCCATATACCCAACATGAAGATCAGTAAGATTCTTTTCCGGGAAGTAAATGTCCCATTGCGCTTCCAGTTTGCCCAGTCGAACAACCGCGCGAGCCATACCTCTTCATCGGCTATCGTGGAATTGCATACGACTGATGGCCTCGTAGGATTTGGCGAGGCCTGTCCACGAATGTACGTTACGGGCGAGAGCATGCAAAGTATGGAAAAGGATCTCCAGGGGCTTTCTCCGCAACTGGCTGATCTAAGGCTAGAAAGGATGGAGGATTGGCGGCAACAACTGACCACTTGGCGTCAGCTTGGCGTGGGTCCCTCCACCCTTTGTGCCTTGGAGTTGGCCGGGATTGATTTAATTTGTCAAACGCATCAGCGCAGTCTTGCTCAACAGTTCGACTTACCTGAAACGGAAGAAGCCATAACTTTCAGTCAGGTTATTCCGATGTTTACTCCTGCCAAAATGGAGAAGTTATTAGAGCGGATTCAACGATTGAGCCCGGCTAGCATTAAGCTGAAAGCGAGTGATCAATTGCAGGATAATTTGGATAACTTACAATTGCTTCGGGCGTGCTTTGGATCAGAAGTATCGATTCGCTTTGATGTCAATGCAGGTTGGTCTTTAGAGCAGGCATTGGATCTTATTCCAACCTATTTGGAGTATGGAGTAAATTCCTTTGAACAGCCCCTCCCTGCCGAACATTATGAGGGCTTGCAGCTATTGACGCAGCGCTTTGGGGATCAAGCGCGAATAATGGTGGATGAATCTTTACTTACTCTCAAGGATGCCCAGTACTTTCTGGATCATGGTATTGGCAATCACTTCAATCTAAAAATATCCAAACTTGGCGGTATCCTCCCAGCTAAAGCTATTTATGAGTTGGCTGCTAAACATGGTGTTCCTTGCCAATTGGGGGCTCATTTTGGTGAATCCAGCCTATTGACAACTGCTGCCGTGGTTCTGACTAAACTGGCTGGACCAATGACCGCTAATGAAGGAGCGCTGGGAGAAATGTTGTTGGAAAAAGATATCATTCAACCAGTGGTACAACAAGACGATAGAGGTATTTTATCTGTAGGGCCTCTACTACATCAAATTGGATTCAGTGCTTCGCTTTCTTCTCGGGAACTAGAAGCCTATACCAAACATACCCGTGTTTTTCAATCCTATCGTTTTGAGGGATTAGTGAAACGTTTGACCGCTTAGCAGCGGATGTTTTCCTAAAAACTGCTGATCTGATCGCTCTTGACGAGCCCGCTTGCCCCACAACTTGTAGGCATATGAAGACACCTACCTAACTTCCCGCAAGTAGTGGCTATATCAGCTAACCACATCTAAATGTGGATGCAACCCCTTTCAGCTTTGACTAACTTGTGTTTAAAACCAAGTACTATGGCTACCTCTAGCGAGCAAACTACACACTCCCTTTTTGGCAGGGTTCGGCAATGGATATCGGACTTATTCACGAATTTGTCGGAACGCATCCGCTTTTTTGTAGAAGTCCTTTCCTCGAACTTTTACACTATGATATTATTAGTAGTGATCTATCTCTTCTACTGGACTTTCCCGCAGGCTAAGGATCTCCTACTCACAATTAATCAAGAGCATGATGGACAGATCTTTCTATTTTTCACCAGTTTAGTTACGCTTGCCGCCATCTCTTGGTATATGCCTCGTGTTTTCTATAATCTGGCAGAACGGAGAAGTACTAAGGAGGAAGGAGACTACGACTCTTCTGGTACAAATAATACTATGCGTGATCTCTATATGGCCGATTTTAGTGAACAAAGATGGGACTATAATCAAAAGGCACCCTATAACAAAGAGGAAAAAGAGGATTGCTACCGCAAGCATTTCAGAGAGATGATGCCTCGTATACTGGCCTCGGCTTTGTTGTTTCTAGTGACACTAGGTATTTTGAATGTAGGGAATGAAATGAATAATACAGATTTTCCCTGGCGGCTGAATGCCGGCTTGACTCTAAAGATCAGCCTGTTGGCCTTATTAGGAATTCTATTGTTTGAGCGTGGACATGAACCCGTTTTGATGTCCTTCAATAGATGGCTTAACAAACGCTTTGAAGGTAGAGCCTGGTGGTTTATGGGAGCTGTTTTGGGATTGATGATCCTACTGAGACTCACCAAAGGTGGAGGAGAGGATGATCTTCCAGCTTTCTTTGGGTTAGCCATATTGCTGAGCTTTTCATTCTTAATCTTTACTATCATACGAAAGCAAATACCTTTTTTTAGTAATGATAATCTACTTAGAAAGGTATTAGCTACCGTAGCTATTTCACTCTCTTTGTTCTTTATATTAATCAACTGTGTCCCTTGGATTGCTCAGCAAATGAATCCTTTGGTATGCGCTAACCTTGCATTCGTTTGTTACCTCACTATCCTATATGGGGTACGCTTGTGGGGGGCTAGTAGGGGGGTAGCTGCTGTGTTCTTTTTATTCGTTTTCATTTTTACGATGGCAGGTTTATCCAATAGTTTTCGCTTGCACAAAGTGACTTATGAAGATCGAGTAATTCATCCCGATCACCGACTAACTTTAGAAGACTACTTTGATGCTTGGCTCAAAGACAATCAATCTGCAGTTGAAAAATACCTAACCACCAACCCTGGCGAGAAATACCCAGTGGTGGTCGTATCTGCGGAAGGCGGAGGATCAAGAGCCGCTTATTGGACTAGTTCAGTACATAAACAATTGGAAAAAGAAATACCGGGTTACTATGACCGGCATCTATTTGCGATGACAGGGGCTTCTGGAGGCAGCACGGGAAACAGTACTTATTTTGCTATGAAGCGTGGTGGGGTTTCCGCGGAATCCATGGATGAAAAGACGCCAAAAATGTTTAAACAAAACTACCTTTCATCTTCCCTGACTTTACTTTTGGGAGCAGATTTGGTAAAAGACATATTTGGCTTGCCCATTGGGAGGGATCGAGCTAAACGCTTGGAGCGTGAATGGTCTGAAAGCCTTGATGTCTTGCTGGAAGAAGAGAAAGAGAACATATTTGGAGCGCCATATTTGTCACTCTGGTACGATCGTGGTTCGGGCGAAAATCAACTTGCTCGCCCTAAATCTGCTCTAGATCCTCTTTTATTCATAAATACAACCCAGGTACAAGGAGCAGGACATGCCATTTTTTCACCTGTGAAAATTGATGCCAAGCATTATAAAGGGATGGACATTCTGTCCAGCTTGGCTGAAGAGGAAGATCAAGCCGTAGCGGAAGGCCGGACTAAAGTGGCACAAACAGTACCACTAATTACCGCCAACTTATTGAATGCAAGTTTCCCCTATATCAATCCCGCAGGTCATGTAGGTAACTTGGGCAGCTTTGTTGATGCTGGTTACTTCGACAATTACGGAGCAAGAACGGGAGCAGGTATCCTCAAGGCATTATCAGAATTACGAGAAAATAAGAAGGGGTCTCAAGATTCACTTCTATATCAGCAACTAGAATTTGTTTCGGTACTGATTCGCAATAGTACAGTGGAGCAAAAGCCATCGGAATTGAAAGAAAGCGGCCAGTTGACTGCACCTTTAGGTACGATGGCAAACCTCCGTACGGCTTTTAATGCACACAACTTTTGGGACCTTGAAAATTCAGCTGATCATTTCTTCAAGGTGGACTTGCGGAAAGTTAAGATGGAACATACCCAAAGATTGCTTTGGCGGGAGAAGACCGAAGACATCACTCCGATTGTACCACTGGCTAGATACCTTTCAAGTATTGCTATCAAGGCGATGGATGCTTCTATGCAGTCACTTCATGAAGACCCAAGTTCCGATTTGTTTAAACTTGAACAACAATTGAAATAATAAGAAGGCTTTCAGCCCCCCACCTTATGGGGTAGTTTGAGTGCTTGCTAAGACCGAATATTTCATGCCCTGGAGTTGGCCGCCTGCCAATTTCAGGGCATATTATTTATGGTCCTAGCCGTACCCCATCGCCTCCAAGTCAAAATATCGGCGTAGAATCCCCAACTGCCCAATGTGGTAAGCTTCATGGTGGGAGATAAAAGTGATAAAACCTCGGAGGCTCTGGTTTCTTGGAGTCATGGGGCTTGGTACCGGAGCCTCGGCATTCAGTTCTCGCTCCGTAAGTGTTTCGAGGCGTGCCAGTAGCTTTTCTGAAATATCAGGCCAATCTTTAGTCAGTTCTGCAAGACTTGGATAGTTGGTATGTGCGTCCAAACCCTTTCCCTTGGCAAAAAGCTCAGGATAAGGTTCTCGCGCAGGCACGCCCAGAACATAGGCCGCGAGGTACCTGCCAGACACCAGATGTCCAATGATCCAGGCTACATGATTGGTGATACCATTCAACCTTTCATGAAGATGTTCATCTCTAAAATCTTTAATGACATTATCAAAAAGGCGAGTTTGAAGATGAAATTGATCGATCACACTGGCGAGCGTCGTTGATTGGGTTTCCATATTGTAAATTTCAGTCAAGTTGAGGATATAACAAGGTAAAAATATTTGCTGAAAATGATGGCTTTGAGTAAGCAACTAATTCGTTTTCAGGGCTGTTTATAGATAGAGGTTAAGAGGAAGAACTGTTGGATAGCATCCTTTACCAAGCTTTAGAGTTGTCAAGCAAACTCGATTTTAGACCTTAAGCAGCTTGGGGAAGAAGATAAGAATGGTTAAATTGAAAAGACAGTTGGTGGAGCCCTAGAAGCCATCTCCTCGGATTGTAATAAACTTGTTAGCTACACAAAACACTTAAAATGGGGTATGTACGTTATTTCAATTTCGATCAATTCGATCAAAGATTTGATTTTCCCTTCAACGTGAAGTTTTGCTTTAAGCGGATTTTTGAGTTCTGGGAGGCGCAAGCTGAGAGTGGGGATGAAGAGGATGCCGCTGAAGCCAAAGCACTACTATCTCGCCTGGAGGCGACTCCGGAATTAAGAGAACCTTTCAATGATATAGAAGTAGTCAAAAAATATGAAAAAGAGGTACGTCTACTCTTAGATCCGCTCTTCCCGAAGATGCTGGGGGACAATGAGATCAAAGCAGCTTGTATGCCTTTTAGCCCTTACCTCTTTAATGTTACACCTCGATTTGAGCGCATCATTGACAATGCAGGCGGCGATCATATCATCTCTATGCAAAATGCGGAGATAGAAAGACAGTACATATTTGCCTGCGTTTTTGTCCTGAATTACCTATATGGTGCAGGGATAAATTATCGAGAACCTACCTACTTCGATATTCCGGATCAAAAAACGGGGATAACTCGTCACTATCGTGCCTTTTTTAATGCCGATTTTTCCAGTTTCACCGTGAAGGATTCTTTCCAACCGCTTAGCGCGGCGGAAATCCAAGAATTGACTGACAATTTCAATGATCATGAGCTTTGGAAAGAAAAGATCCCTCCAGGCAGTTTTGATTTCGAAGGCTTTGCCCTAATCAATTTATTCGACGTTACGATCGAAGAGGCTGTTTCCAGTCTTAAAGTGGATTTACTTAAGAAGGATGCTTTATATACCCCAGAGACTGTAGAAAGAATCCGACTTAATCTTTGCTCCATGCTCAATCTCAGTGGCCTTAAGTTGGGATTCATTGCTTTCGATTCGGATCGCAATATGATGAAATCCCTGGGATATGGCTTCTGGAATAGCATCTTGCTTTCAGATAAAGGCTTAAAAAAACAGGAAGAAACCTTCTGCGACTACTCTCAAGTTCAAATCTTTCAGCATCATCGGCCATTTGCAATATCCGATGTAAAGGAAGAGTATGCAACGGAAAGCCCCTTGATTGCCAAGTTGGTGGAACATAAACTTAAGAGCTACATAGGGGTGCCGCTGATCTACAACGATGAATTGATCGGTGTATTGGAACTGGGATCAGAAGTACCGAACGCCTTGAATAGTGTGATCGCGGGTCAGTTGGATAAGGTAGTTTCTTTGTTTACAACAGCATTGAAACGCTCTATGGATGAGTTGGAAACCCAGTTGGAGGCTATCATCCAAGATAAATGTACGGCCATACACTCGTCTGTTAGCTGGCGATTTTTTGAAGCAGCTGAAAATCTACTGAAGAAGCAATTGTTCTATGACACCAATGTCATGGAGGAGATCGTGTTCGATAATGTCATGCCGCTTTACGGTCAATCAGATATTAAAGGTTCTTCCACCGAGCGAAACAAATCAATCCAAGCAGACCTAATTCGCCAATTAGAAATGGCCAGAGACATCCTAGAGGCTGCCAAAGTACGGGATGCTCTGCCTGTCTTTGATAACCTGTCCTTCCGTATCTCAGAATATGTACATAAAACGAAAGCTGGTTTAGGGGCAGGGGATGAGTTAAAGGCATTGGAATTCCTACGTAGAGATATCTATCCTGTTTTTGATCACATCAGTGAATTGGATGAAGAATTACTGCAGAAGATTGAAGCGTACAAGGCTGTTCTTGATCCTGAGCTTGGCGTAATCTATGATAAGCGGAAAGATTACGAAGAAAGTGTCACCGCTATTAATATGAAGATATCGTCGGTGCTAGAAAAGGCGCAGGAAGAGGCGCAGGTAATGTTCCCTCATTACTTTGAGAAGTACAAAACAGATGGAGTAGAGCATAACATATACATCGGTCAGTCCTTGGTCAACAATAAGCCTTACCACAATATGTACCTGCACAACCTTCGATTATGGCAATTGATGACGCTTTGTGAAATTGAAAGTGCCGTTCGGAAGTTGAAACCACAATTGAAGGTGCCCTTAGATATTTGTTCCTTGATTCTGATTCATGGAAACCCCTTAAGCATTCGGTTCAGGCAAGATGAAAAACAATTTGATGTAGACGGAGCGTATAATGTGCGCTATGAAATAGTCAAGAAGAGAATTGATAAGGCATATGTCAAAGGTACAAAGGATCGTTTGACTATCCCTGATCGCATTGCTGTGGTATACTCGCATGATCAAGAAGCCATGGAGTATCAAAAATACTTTGACTACCTTCGATCCATTGGCTACCTGAAGGAAGAGGTGGAGGACTTAGATCTACAAGATATGCAGGGCGTTACAGGTTTGAAGGCATTGCGATTCCAAGTCAATTATGACCTCGTACCTTTATCACGCTCACAGAAAACCTTACCCGTACAAGCAAAAGAAAAGGTGGCTTAGTTATTGGTAATCAGTAGACTACATCCTTAGGCAAGTTTTTTACGACAATTGTCGTAAAAAAAACTTGCAACTACGACAATTGTCGTTTATATTTGTTCTTGTAAAGGGAACACACCATCAATACTACGACCATTTAATCCTTAATACTAATGTCTTCAGCATCATTCCGACAACCCACGGAGCCAGAACTAGAGATCCTGCAAGTACTTTGGGAGAATCAACCGGCGACAGTAAAGTTTGTGCATGAACGATTGGTTCAACAGCGAGAAGTGGGATATACAACTATCCTGAAACAGATGCAGCGCATGTTCAAAAAAGGAATGATCGAACGAGTTAAGGAGGGAAAACAGCACTTATATAGTGCTACTTTTTCAGAATCAAAAATACAAGAATCACTGTATAACAAACTGGTTAAAACAGCTTTTAAGGGCTCACCCATGCAATTAGTGATGCATGCTTTGGGGCGAAATAAGACCAGTGAGGCAGAACTAGAAGAACTGCAACAATGGCTTGACGATCAGAAGAAGAAAAAGTAGGGCTAGCGGTCATTCAGCTTAGTCCGGTATTTAATTCTATTCAGCAAGTTGAAAGACAACACTCAGTCACATCGTGTTTTGATCTGGTATGTTAGCATACTTTATCGGACTCGCTAAATTTTCTCCATACTAATGTTTGAATACTTACAGACAGATCCTATGGTGCAAGCTATGGGTTGGACGCTAGTGCATAGCCTATGGCAAGCGATTCTAATCGCTATCATTTTGCGAGGACTGTTGGTCTTTATTTCTGCAGCGCAAGCTCGATTGCGGTATAGTTTGTCTTTGATGGCACTGGCTACTGTATTGGTGAGCTCTGTCTGGACTTTTCAAACACACTATCGAGTAGAACGGGCGGCGATGGACATTAAGATTGCCACCCAATCCCTGCCCGCTATCGAAACTACGGGAACTGCTTCGGCAGCACCTGAGTTAGTGGTAGCATATGAACAGGGTGAACACTTTTGGAATGACTTGAATCGACGGATCCACAACTTAATTCCCTTACTCCCAACATTTGTTTTACTATGGCTAACAGGTAGTGTGATGGTGTTAATCTGGTTAGCTTATAGTTGGTGGAATGCGAATCGATTAGTCAATCTCAGAACGAGCTCTGTTCCGGCGGAGTGGCTCCAGCGTTTGGAGGAACTCAAAGACAAAATGGGGGTGCATAAAGCAGTGAGACTTTATTATTCCGAAAAAGTGACCGATGCACTGACATTAAAACATTTCAAGCCGGTGATATTATTGCCGATTGGAATACTAAACGCGCTCTCTACTGCAGAAGTTGAAGCTATTCTTTTGCATGAACTAGCGCACATTCGAAGATGGGATTATTTGGTTAACTGTTTTCAACTGGTGTTGGAAGTCCTTTATTTCTATCATCCGGCAGTATGGTGGATTGGTCGTCAGGTAAGAGAATCAAGAGAGCATTGTTGTGATGACCTGGCCTTGAATTTAGGTGGAAGTGATCCTTTGGAGTACGCACAAGCCTTGACCAACCTTACTGCCTTTTCATTCACTCAAAAAATACCCTTTGCCATGAATGCAAGAGGAAATAAAAAAGATTTTACAGTTAGAATTAAGCGTTTATTTGGAATCCATCCGACCAGAACAATCGGCAAGTCATTTTTGTCCGCTTTTTTGGCTGGATTGATGTTGCTCATCTTTACCCTTTCAGCACGAGCTGAATTTTATGAATCTATAGCGGAAGATGATTGGAGTGAGATGGAATCGGTCACTGCTGATACGACCATCGATGCTACACTAGAGCAATTCCTCTTAGCTTGGTTGTATAAAGATCCCGCGACCAAAGGGAAGCATATGAGATTAAATGTTCCCTTAGAAGGTGGTATGTCTATTGACATATCTGGTTCCTCTGGCACTATTTATGACGGAAGCATTCCCATCTACTTTTTGAATGGTGAGCGAGTGGATAACCCAAACCAAGCGAGAATTCCGTCAATGATTAAAGATATCGATGTACAAGACCTTTATACCATTGGTTTGATCCGTGGAACGAAGACGGAAAAGTATGGCGTTTCGGATCTGCAACAAAAGGTTCTGATCGTGGCGACAAATGATTGGGCTGCAGAAAACATTGTGAAAAAGGAAAAGGAGACAAGAAGGGAGAGGGTAGAAGAAGAAGAGGAAGTTTATAGTGATTCTATGAAAATGATCGTAAATCACTATATCAGAAGCAACGACTTCTTCATGAGTTCAAATACGGGTTTAAAGCCGGCTACTATTGAATTGAAAATTTCGCAAACGGACAACCCAACCAGCTACCCTATTTATATTCTCAATGGCAAAGAGGTGCCGATTAACCGTTACGGAAAATTTCCTCCTTCTCTTCGCAAAGTTCGGATTGATTCTTTGGTCATCTTGAGCGAGGAGCAGGCTATTAAATATGGAGAAAGAGGACAAGAGGGAGGTGTTTTCATGCTTTATGACAAACTGGAAGGAGAAAAGCCAATTGGACGTCTAACTAAAAAACAAAAGCGGGCAGTGGAATCCAGTCTCTTGATTAAGGTGGATGCATTGGCTGAAGAGCTAGAAGTTAGCTTTAATCTACCAGCCACCAAAATGATAAAGGTGCACGTTTTGGATCAAGAAAATGAGGAAGTAAAGCAATTGGCGAATAGCTGGAAATGGCCAGGTGAGAAGAAGTTCAACTGGACATTCAAAGACCTTGCAAAAGGTGCGCATAAATTGAAGATTGAAGTCGGAGAACTTGTTTTACTCCGGAATATAGAGCTGTAAAAGCTAAAATTTATTGCCCATCAGATCCATATCTGATGGGCAATTTTCTTCCGTGATTTTTGGCTGCTTGCGTAGCAAATGACACAAGGAGTATAGTTATCCATTCCGGCGAAAACATCTTCCTAATAATAGGTTGGCCAAGTGCTCCGAAATGCGATAACCTGGTGTTTGTTCTAGCCACATAAACTCGCCAGAGGGATTAATTTCTAGAAAGTAGAAGCTGCCATCGGGATGAAGTATGAGGTCTATAGCACCATAATTCAGCTCAAAATAATCCATCAGGCGCAGTAGTTTATTTTGTAAGTCTACAGGTAAAGGGTAATCCACCCAATCATCAGCCATACCAACCCCATCCTTACGCCAATCTACTTTGGCTATTTCCGATTTTTGAGAATCAATAGCAGCACTATATATCTGATTTCCTACGATGGTCACCCTTAGTTCTAGGGCTTTGGGGATTGCTTCCTGAAATGTCATGGGGCAATATTCCAAGCCGTCCAGTTCCTCCAGTGCCAACTCATCCAACAAGTTGGTAAAGACTACGTTTTCAATTCCTTCGTGATAAACGGCAAAGGCCGACTGCATTTTGGTGATAATCCCTTGCGGACACTGGGTGTAAAATTTTCGGACTTCTTCTTTTTTGTTGGTAATACAGGTTTTGGGAATCTTTATTCCTAAAGAAGCAGCTACTTTTAGTTGCAGTTGTTTGGTGGAGGCTCTCTTTACATTGTAGTAGGGGTCGAGCAGGAAAGCATCCAGGCTGTTCAAAACACCTAAGAAGCTGCGCCTGCTCTCTTCCACAGATGGGGCTCTGAGTTGGGGGTCCATATCTCCAGGAATATTTTTTCCCACACGGAAGCGACGGTACCAGCAGGCACTAATATTGGACAAATCGAAGCGACCAGCTTGGGTTTCCAGGTAGTTGTTTTGAATGGCGTTAGAATAGCTTGTTGTCAATGCAATTTCGGTAGGGTACCGATCGGTGTCCACTCGAACGACTTCAGCACCTTCCGACGCTAAAGCAGCTGAGACATTATCTACGCATTCGTTTTCTTGGCTATGGGTGATAATTAGAATTTGAGGTTTCATGATAGTCTTTTTATGAGTCCTTTGGCAATGGCTTTGGAAATGGGGAGTTCAAGTTCTTTTTCTAACATACCCCATTCTCCAACAGGGTTGACTTCTAGAAATACATAGGTGCCATCCGGCTGAACAATCATATCTATTGCTCCAAATGACAAGCCCAGTTTTTGCATAAGCCGTATGATCTGATCTTGTATTTTTTCTGGAACCTGATAGGGCTCCCAGGAAAATGTTTCCGACTTACTAGGTCGCCAATCCAAAGCATCGGCACCCACTATCTTTCCGGCAAAACATTGTTGATCTACGTAAGCGATCCGGAGTTCGTAAGCTTTGGGAATGCGTTCCTGAAATATCATAGGACAAACGGATAGCATATCAAGGTCATCCAGGTCCTCTTCTTCAATTTGAGTGGTGTAAAATGAAAATGGACTGGCCTTCATACCGAAGGACAAGGAAGTATGCAGTTTGCAGATCATTCCTCTTTTGAGGCTCAAATAAAATAATCTTACAGCTTCCGCATCATTGCTAATGATGGTTTTAGGAATACATAGCCCCGTTACTTGTGCGGTGCGAAGTTGATTGAACTTGTCACTGGCTTCTTTTACCATAGGTATTGGATCCAGCCATGGGAGATGCTGCATAGACCGGAAAAGACTAGTTCGCATAGAAAGCGATTCATTGATGGACGCTGTCAAATATTTTTCTTCCATCGGTGTATGGATGATCGGCTTCCAAATTTTTCTATACCAGACGACATCGATCTCCTTTGTATCAAAGCTCGCTTCTTCTGTTTGAACAGTAACGGAATAGCCGGAATGATTGACACGCTCACTAATCTTGATTCTTTCCGGAAAGAGATCAGTATTCAGTCGAACCACCTTAATTTTTGCTGCTTGCAGCGCTGCGGTCACTCGATCGATAGTATAGAAATCCTGGCTGTGCGAAAGGAATAAGGCGGTTTTCATTGGAAAGAGGGTTGAATGCTTAGGTGCCGGATAAAAATAGCTTTGTCCGGCACCTAAAGCATTACTATTATCTTCTTCGTTTTCAGAAGGAAGTATTGAGGTTTTGCTTAATTATAGCAGACTAATACTCATCATCATCGGAAGGATATTTTAGGGTAACTCGCTTGGCGCCACCTTTCACTTTTTTGAGCTCGTCTACTTTCTGAGCTTCCAAAAGTTTGGCGAAGAAGGGTTTTTTTTCATTTTTGATCTTTCCCTTTTTTACATTTTTTGGCTTTTTCATGATAAATTGAAATTTTAGATGATTAATGAAATAATTTACTTCAAAAGTAGGATGAGAATCACGCGAATGTAAGAGCGCTTTAGTGGATGGGTGCTTTGTATGAGTGGCTGACTATTTATCCTTAGTGTATCAGATCAGAAGAGCTTTGGGAAGGGGTGAGTATGTATTTACCCATGTTGAACTGGATTGCTATTTGCTTATTCCGTTTGGACGGTTACAATAATACAGCTGTAATGCTGGGCGGAATCTATTGCGCTTCGCTTGGAGCAAGATCTATTAATTGAAACAAGTACTACAGAAGAAAATCATTGAGACTTTTAACAAATATTAAGTCAAAATTGAACTCATATGTGCAACATTATTCGTCTGCCAATCCTGCCGCTGTGCTTCATTCTTTTTGCGACTACAGTCGCTATTGCCCAAACTGGGCGAATTCCCGTGCCTGCTAAGCAGGGTATTGTGACCAGCAGTCAATACCACGGGTCAGAGGTGGGAACTGCGGTTTTAGAAAGTGGTGGGAATGCCATTGATGCAGCTGTGGCTACAGCATTTGCCCTGGCAGTGACTTACCCTTCGGCAGGAAATATTGGCGGAGGCGGATTCCTTGTTTATCATGGCGTGGATGGAGAGGTGACCACCTTTAACTTCCGCGAGAAGGCTCCTTTAGCGTCCACTTCAAATATGTATCTGGATGAAGACGGGAAGATCAAAAACAACAGCAATCACGACGGCCCCCTTTCTGTAGGTGTTCCTGGAACAGTGGCTGGCCTTTGGGCGGCACACCAAAAATTCGGCTCCAAACCCTGGGCGGAGTTACTACAACCCGCTATAGAGTTGGCGGACAAGGGTATCCCCTCTTCTTGGAATATGCAGCGGATTATGAAGTATTTCCAGGATCAAGATAAGGCCTGGTATGATGCCTCTAAAAAAGCGTTTCTGAAAAAAGGAAAAGAGTTATATGAGCCTGGCGAAACCTGGAAACAACCCGACCTCGCTAAGACTTTAAAGCGCATTCAAAAAGATGGTAAGGATGGTTTCTATAAAGGGAAAACGGCCAAGTTGCTCGCCAAGTTCATGAAAAAACATGGTGGCATTATAACCGAAGAAGACCTTGCCAAATACGAAGCGGTAGAACAAAAGCCCATTCATGGGACCTATCGTGGCCATGATATCTATGCGATGGCACCGCCTAGTTCTGGCGGTGTGGCGATGGTAGAAATGCTCAACATTCTGGAAGGTTTCAACCTCAAAGAAATGGGACATAACTCAGCACTCTACTTGCATGTCCTTACGGAAGCTATGCGCCGAGCCTACGCCGATCGCGCACAGTTTCTCGGAGATCCGGCCTTCAACCCAGACATGCCCGTCAAAAAACTCATCTCCAAAGCGCATGCCAAGGAATTGCGGCAAACCATTGATTTGTTCAAAGCTTCTCCTAGTGATTCCTCTCGGTTTAATAATGCCTTGGCGTACGAGAGTGAAGAGACGACCCACTTTTCTGTAGTAGATGCTGAAGGGAATGCTGTTTCACTAACTTATACCCTGGAATATAGCTACGGCTCTCGGATTGTAGTGGAAGGTGCCGGTTTTTTGCTCAATAATGAAATGGGAGATTTTAATCCCGTCCCCGGCCTTACGAATTCTAGAGGTCTCATTGGGACTAAGCCCAACTTGGTAGCACCGGAGAAGCGAATGCTCTCTAGCATGAGTCCTACTATCGTAGCTAAAGATGGCAAACCCCTGCTCGTTATCGGTACTCCCGGTGGTCGAACCATCATCAATACGGTATTGCAGGTTGTATTGAATGTATTGGATCATGATATGAATGTAGCGCAGGCCATTGAAGCTGGCCGCATCCATCATCAGTGGCTTCCTAATATCACCTCTTTTGAGCGCCATTCCATTTCACCTGATACGCGCCGTCTGTATGAGATGATGGGGCATAAGATTCGTTTCCGGAATGCACAGGGGCAAGCTATGGGTATCTACATCGACCCGAAAACCGGTATTCGTTATGGCTCTGCGGACTCCAGAAGCTTTGATGGTAGGGCAGTGGGGTATTAGGGGGTAGGAGAGGGGTAAGAAGTTAGAGGACAGATGACAGAAGGAGTCTGAAATTTATCGTTGGCTTAATTTATTTGTGGGTTAGTCGGTCCATAGTCCATGGTCGATAGAATAAACTATGGACTGAGGACCATCGACTATCGACCGATAGACCATCGACTGCCAACCGACTAAGGATTGATATCGCCTAGCTGTCCTCCGTCTTCTGACAAACCTTGACATTATCTAGCTCTATTCCTATCTTATAGCCATTAATCACTTTAGAATTACCCTTCTGCGATAATTTTTGTGGTCGGCATTTTAGTTGGAAGAATTGTGCCCAATGGAAGCAAGGCTTTTAGCTAAAAGGGTGACTCAGCAACACAAAAATTGTCAGAGAACCAAAACTACTAGCTTGGAATTCAGCCGAGAGCTTTTATTCTTCTTCAGTGCATTGGGAGCCTTTAATGGCATCTTGCTAAGTAGCTATTTTCTATTCTTTGCCCGACCGAAGAAGTTATCGAATGCTTTCTTGGGGGCTCTGCTATTGGCATTGAGTATCCGAATTGGAAAGTCCGTTTTCTTTTTCTTTAAACCAGATTTGGCATTTGGATATCTACAGTTGGGACTATCAGCCTGTGCATTTATTGGGCCTTTTTTATATTGCTATATTAGATCAAGTGCGAATCCAGAGGCCATGCGTTCGGAATGGAAATACCACTTTGGCGCTTGGTTAGTGATCGTAACGGCTATAGGATTACGCTATCCTTTTGCAGATTATGTGGATCTTTGGCGCCCCTACATTATTCAAGGCATTTATCTACAATGGTTGGCTTATATTCTACTCGCCAGTATTTGGATTAAGGATGCTTTAGCTACTCGGGCAAAAAGCGGGCAGCGGCCCTGGTTGTTGAGCATTTACTTGGGCAATATTGCTATTTGGGTCACCTATAATGTTTGCGGATATACCTCCTATATTCTAGGCGCTTTGTCCTTTTCCTTCATGCTCTATTTATTGTTGTTGTTATTAATGCTAAATAGAAAGAAAGGCCGAAGGGAGGTAGCCGCTAAGTATGCCGCAAATAAGATCGGGAATGAAGAAGCGGATCCCATTGCCGCACAATTGAACCAATTGATGCTACAAGAAGAGCTTTTCAAGAATGCAAACCTAAAGTTACCGGATGTAGCAAAGCGATTAAACATTACCCCTCACCGTTTATCTCAATTGCTTAATGATAACCTTGGTACCAATTTCCCGAGTTTTATCAACGAATTTCGAGTGGAGGGGGCCAAGACCTTATTGCAGAACAACAATGTATTTTCATTAGAAGCTATCGGTTATGAATGTGGCTTTAACTCTAAATCTACTTTCTATGCCACTTTTAAGAAGTATACGGGAACCACTCCAGCTAAATACAAAAGCCAATTACACACCTCTGACGCCACGCCAGGTACTCCTCCATTAGGGGCAAAAAACACCTAATCCCTTACAAGCAATTCCAGATTTATAAAACCGTATTCCTGCTTTATCGGAATACTTGCAGAGACTTAGGACTATGGTCTATGTTTGCTGAGCAATAGGGTCGATAATTCAACAGTTGTCGACAAACTTTAATTGTTAAGCAAAAAGCTATGAAAATCATTATTTACCGCCTGGGGCTGGGATTACTTTTGTGTTATAGCCCGATTCTTGCCGAAGCACAATGGGATAAGGTGCCTTCCAGCCTAGCAACTCAAATTGATGCTATTTTTGAAGACTATGAGGAAGAACCCGGTTGTGCTCTAGGTGTCTTCCATAAAGGGAAGATCATTTATCAAAAAGGATATGGGTATGCCAATCTTGATTATGGTATAGAAGTTTCGCCCAGTACCATTTTTGAAACTGCTTCCATTTCTAAACAGTTTACTGCTGCCTGTGTCTTGCATTTAGAGGATCAAGGTTTGATTGGCCTGGATGATTCCATTCATAAATACTTTCCTGAATTGCCACACTACAAGGAAGGTCCGATCACCATTCGCCAACTCCTACATCATACCAGTGGACTTCGTGACTATCTCATTCTCTTACAGGTAATGGGGAAGTCCTGGGATATGACGTATACTAATGATGAAGGCTTTGATCTGCTGGCCAGGCAGAAGACGCTTTGCTTTGCTCCGGGAACTAAATACGGCTATAGCAATTCTGGATACCTTTTACTTGCCGAAATCGTTGAACGAACAAGCGGAAAAAGCCTTGCTGCATACGCCCAGAAACACCTATTTGAGCCCCTCGGAATGAATAAGACTTTCATCTATCAGGATGCTAAGCAAATAGTGAAAGATCGAGCGATTGGTTATGCTCCAGGAGCTTCAGGCTTTGAAAGGGAGCATTATTTCAATTTCATCTCCGAAGGAGATGGTGGTGTCCAAACCAACATTGTCGATTTTTTTAAGTGGAGCGAGAACTTGAAAAACAATCGCCTGCCCATCAAGAATTTCACCAACAGGATGCTTCAGCGTGGACGATTAAATAATGGAGATACGATTCCCTATGCTTTGGGATTGGAACATGCGGTTCATATGGGCAGTTCCTTGTACGCTCACAATGGCATGTGGGGTGGAAATCGATCCATGTTCTTACAGTTTCCGGAAGAAGACCTCTCTATACTCACCCTTAGCAATAATGGGGCCCAAAATGTGTGGCAAAAAGCTTATCAAGTGGCCAGCGTAATGTTGGAAGAGGCTACAAGCCCGACCAGTACCAGTCCAGCGGCTACATACCTTCCGCCAAAGACCATCGTTCTTAGCCCCAAAAAACTTTCTAGCTTCTGTAAAGACTATTTCGATTTCGAATCTGGCCTGTCCCGTCGGATCTACTTGAAGAATGACACCTTACAATACTACCGTGGCCCCGGAAATGAGAGCCCATTATTACCGATCGCGGAGAATCAATTTGTTATGGGAGGAACCGCTGTAGACCTTCGCATTACCTTTGAATCGAATCCTAGCGAAGGAGAAATCATGTTGGTGAGGGTAAACCTGGGAACAACCTACAAACATGTGGCATATGAAAAACCTGATTACACCCCACAAGAATGGACTTCCTTCACTGGCAGTTTCTATTCTCCAGAATTAAATACACAATACGAAATCAGTCATCGAGAGGGGCAACTCGAACTGTCTACGGATGGCGAAGTCTTCGCCCGCTGGTCTCCAGCAATGAAAAACACTTTCCGAGATGATCATTTTGGCTACATCACTTTTGATCCGTCTCGCAATGGCTTTATCCTTACGGAAGAGTCAGTGGGTAAGCTACAGTTCACCCGAGGAAAGATCTAGATTTAAGTATCAAGTAAAGAAGGTACCTGAACGACAAACATCCGAGCTTGTAATGGGGTATACACCAACGAGCTTCGGATGTTTGTTTTTTCATGCAGTTATCGAATATTTTTGCCGAACGATTGAGACTAGATCTGTAAATCAGAATTGGAGTCTGGAGCTAGCCCCAGACTCCAATTCTTGACCTTGACACATTTAATGTAATACTACCCTTATAAAGATGGTGAGCCATTACAGTGGACATAATTAGTAAAATTCACATCCTTCTAATACAATTATTTCGCCTGTGTCAACAGAATCTCTTGAATAATTTCTTTCAGAAGGATTGAAAATAAATGATTGACCATCAGTACTTGAAAAATTCAGTAAACCATCAACTACTTCATATTTATAAGTTATAGTATATTCAATTTCTTCACTAGACCCATAATACTCATAATCAAACCAAAAAACATCTTCCTGATCTTTTTTGATTTTTATATTCCATTTTATTCCATCGTAAGTGGTTTCACCTAATTTCCATCCTTCACAATATGAAGCAATACTATCAAGGTTAAAGAAGGACATAAAATATACATTGCCTGAAAAGTTTGAAAATCTTATATCTGAAAAGTCGCTATAATAATTTTCTGCATCTGCCCAGATTGTCTCATCATATTTACCTAAAAATCGACAAAACTTTCTTCCCCAACCCGGGCCACAGTATGATATCACTGACGGATCTAAAAAAGGATAATATCTTCCACTTGCATCTCTTACAATTCCACTTGAATCTATTGCAGTAACTTGCTGTCCAGGCTCAAATTGCTCTTTGTCGCCTTCCGTACAAGAAAACAAAACAAATAATAAAAATAGTAAAAGTGTTTTTCCCATTTATGATGTATATAACTAACAAAATTAGGCTCAATATTACAAATAAAAGTTACCAATAAACGCATCCCAAATATTATGGTTAAAACATTAACAATCACTGAAACTATACTTTTAGAAAAAAATCCAGAATTACTTAAAATACCTATAAATATGGGGTCGCTGACAATTTTTGTGTTTTGAAGTCACCCTTTTAGCTAAAACCCTTGCTTCCGCTGGTGGCAATTCTTCTAGCTAAAACGCTAACCACAAAAATTGTCGGAGAACGAAAATATTCTTGACGATTTACAAGGAAATACAGCAATGGAGTGTCATTTACAATACCATCCGGCCCCATAATTCTATCGACTATTTGGGACCGGATGAGCTAGAACAAATTAACTATAGACGCTACTTTAAATCGGTTACAGCTTAGGGGAAGGCTACATTGTGTGTATTGCTTATGGTTTAATTATCTCTGGTAAATTCCATTGTCCAATTAGTTTCCCACTCTTTTGCATTTTCATCAAAATAGGCTTGTTCCCAAAGAGCGGTATTTTCAGATTGCTTTTTCCAAATAAACCTCAATTTGTATTCTTTCCCTAGATAAAGTTCTTTACCATAGAACTCTCCAATTCCATTCTTAAATTTTCCAATCACTTGCTCTTTTAAATAGTTTTCGGGACTTGATGTGTCGGCCCAATAAATTGTCCAAATATTTGTTTTAGGGTTAACCATTCTGATACTAAATCCGATAAAATCGTCTCCAAAATGAGATGATTTCATTTCGTCCATTAGCCCCATTCCATTAAGAAATAGTTTAGTCTCCATTTTGGCAGAAAATTCAATCCATTCATTACAGTCTTTAAGTCGTTCTTTAAGTTTTTTGTTTTGTACATTCCATTTTCCTATTAAAAAATCAAAGTTTTGAATTTCGATAAAAGTATTATCTGCTTTTGTATTTATGTCCATCTTCAATTTATTCAGGATGCTTTTTTTATTACACAAAACGATTTGGGGCTTTGCCAAGGGGAGGAATTATAAGCATAGAATTACTCAGTTAAGAGTGGATAATATTTTTCTTCCAAAGTTCTAAAATGCCAGCGCTGATGCCCTGCAAGCATAAAACCTAATGCTAACGGACAGTATTGCATATTGTTAAAACCATTGCCCTGTTGGTGCAGCATATTTTCTGTCAAAGACTGATAGAGTTTTATAGTAGCTTTTCTTATAAGCATAAGTTCTTCCATCAAATCAGCAATTGTTCTGCGATTAGCCTGAGCTTTTTCAGCAAAAATATTTTCTTCGTAAGGGATCATTTTTTGCTTATCGCCTCGGGCAATTGCCGTTATTCGATATGTAAACACTCTTTCGGTGTCAATATAATGTTGTAAAATATCTTTTATCGTCCACTTATCAATGGCATATACGTTTTCGCCCAAAGCTTCCCATTTATTTATTGGGGCATTTTCTAATTCCTTCAAACTAATTTGCAAAGCCTCTACTACCGATACATCTTCTGCTAGATTAATGTATCTATCAAAATAGTCAGGCATTTCTTTAATGTCTTTTTTATTCATTATTTTATCTTTTAATGATTAAAATTCACCATTAAGATGTTCCATTAAATAGGCTTCGAAATCAGGCTTTTCATTTTTCATTAAAACATGTTTTACCCAAGCATTCCTTTCGTGCCACCAAATAGCCATTTCCCACACACAAGTTGAAATTCCTCTATCGGAATACAGAACAAACTCATCAGCATTATTAGCTTTTAAATACACGAAATTTTGCAACATATTTTCGTCTGTCCACCAATTGACGATGGCAAAACAACCTTGATTAAATTCATGTAAAATAAGTGTTGCTATGTTGTAGATTTCTAAATTATACACCGTGCTTTGTTGCAACCAAACTTCCAAATTATGCTTTGCCAAAGTCACATCTTGTGGGTTCACTTGTTCTTTTTTGGAAGAAATAGAATATATTTTTATAGCCCAATCTTTATGTTGGAAGACTTCCAGAAATCGGATGGGTCTTGGTTGATATGTCGTTATCACTTTTTACTTTATCGTTTTAAAATTTTTGATAGTAGTTTTTCACATTGAAAACCAACCTTAATGGCAAGTTCATAATGTCTGTTAGTCAAAAGTAAACTCCGTCAATGACAACCCTATGTCAGTGCAAAGAGAAAATTTTATTTCAGTTTTTTTAAAACTTCAATGCTATTTGGCGAAAGGCTTTACTATTTGATTTACATGTTGCTCAAAATGAGCTACATAATCTTCCATCAAATATCTCAAATCAGATATATTCCCCTTCGTGTATAATTCAATTTTGGTGGCTAATTTTTCCTCGTTTTGGAGTAGCATTAGCTTTTTTATTCGAATATTAATTGCGAATAGTAAAGCTATCAATTCTTCTATTTCAGAATTCTGATAATCATTTACTTTCACTAATTCAACTTGTTTCATCGGTCGTATTCTATGCGGTTTTTTTTCGATCAATGCCGCAGTAAAACGTTTAGTATTATTAATTCCAGAGTCAATTAAATGACCGATAATTTCCTTCTTTGACCATTTTTCAGGATGCTCTTTATATGCTAATTCTTTATCCGAAGAACTAGAAATGTACTTCTTCGTAAGAGCCAAAAGTTCGTCTAATTTGTCTGTTGTTGCTATCATTTTTTTGTTTTTTAATTGTACAAAAATGCTAAGGTTCTCATTTGAAATAAAACTATATTTCATGATGGAATCATACTATAGTAAGTATAGTAACAAAACTAATTAAAGTACATTATCTTTGCAATAACAGTCAAAAAGGATAGTTTAATAAAATTTAGAAATATGTACACTTATAATGGGAAGGAGTACCCATGTTGTTCGACTTTAACGATGGGAGTTATTGGTGGGAAGTGGAAAGCAGCCATCTTGTATTATTTAATGCATGAAACATTACGATACCATGAACTAAGAAAAAAAATGCCAACTGTTACAGAGCGAACTCTAAGTTTACAGTTGAAATCATTAGCTGAAGATGGAATAATTAAAAGAAAAGTTTATTATTCAAAACCACCACTTAAGGTGGAGTATTCTTTGACTGATTTTGGAAAAACATTAATCCCTTTAATTCAACTTGTTGCTGACTGGGGCACTTTTGCTTATGAAACAAACTCGAAGTAGTTTTGTAATATTTTCTTTTTTCTTCGATACAAAAGAAAAGGATAACTGGCGTCATCACTTTTTACTTTACAGTTTCCAGAAATTGCTGCTCATAGTTTCTTATTGCATCTAAAATGATGTCTTCTGCTTTGTATTTTTCTTTCAAAAAACTATATACCTCTGTGGCCCTTTTGTCATTCAATCTATTGATCAATTGTACATTTTGAAAAATGTCATTCACATCATTATCGGCTAACGATTTTTTGAAACGCTCTAGCAAAATTGGATAGGCCAAGTCGGCTTTACCCAATGCTACCAATGTGTTTACGGCAGCAAAAGGATAATCCCAAGTAGGTGTAGCCAAATACCAACGGGGTGATTGATTGTCTTTAATGCAATTCAATACATAATCTATGGCTCTTAGATCTCCCAACTGCTGCAATCCATTGAGGGCTGAAATACGGTTTTGGTTTTTCCACGATTTTTTATTTTCTAAACTCATTAAAGCGTCAAAAGCTTTAGGGCTTTTGGTTTTTCCTAATGCAATGGCTGCAGTATTGATAACTCTGTCACTTTCATCACTCAGTGCTTGTATATAGATATCAGAAAATCTAGGATCGGCTGTTGTCCCTAAAAAGTTAATTGCAGCACTTTTTAGCCAGCCTTTTTCATTTTTAATTAAATCTTTAAGCAAGGAAATTGTAACTCTATCTTTTGGCGCAAAACTCATTCTTGATAAAGCATTTAGTGCTATCATTCTATATCGCCAGTAGTGTTTGGATTGCACTTCTTTTATTACAGTCGATCTGATCTTACTTTCAATATCAGTGCCTGTCAGGTCATCATTTGCAATTGCAAGCAGTTTATTTAAGGCCTCTTGCTTGGCTAACATATCGGTACTTTTAGATAACTGAGCAAGATATTCTTCTTTGGGTTTAAAGAATTCTACTTCCGAAAGAAATCTATTTTCAACATTAAAATTTACAAAAGCAGGTTCGTAGTCATAAGAAAATCGATAAGTATTTAACTTTTGAGGTTTGAGAAAAACGGTTTCCATTTTACTATCAATTTCTATTGCTATTTTTCCTTGAAAAAAATCAACTGTAGGTTGGTCTATAGTAGTGTCTTTTTCTTGTATTTGATTGACATCAATAGTCAATATTTTGCTATCAGAATTATAAGTTTTATTTACTGAAAGCTTTGGCAAACCTGTTTTGTAAATCCATTGATCAAAAAACCATTGATACGATTTGTTGCTTATTTTTTCTACTGCATTTTGAAAATCTTTTGTGTTGACTTGTTGGTATTTATTTTCAGTAACAAAGTATTTTATTGTTTTCCACCATAATTTGTCGCCCAATTCATTTTCCAACATTCTTAAAACCAAGGCCCCCTTAAATTTTGAATAACTATCAGAAGTGAACGTAGACAAATCCTCTATTTCATCAGGAACAATGGCGTGTTTATTCCCTGCATTCCAATCGTTTAAAACAGCGCCTTTCTCAAAAGGGTAATACCACAAAAGATATTCTGTCCGACTGTTATCTTTTTCGGTGTAAAGCCCGGCAAAGTATTGCGAAAAAGCTTTGTTAAGCCATATGTCATTCCAGGACTTTGGCATTATTAGATTACCGAACCATTGGTTAGCCAATGCTTGCATTGCGACACCGTCCCACAAGTATTTAAAATCTTTATGGACGCCATAGTCATCAATATAATTGTCAGAAAGCAAAGCCATACTGTGTTGCCCAACCAGGCCAGGAAAGGGATAATCCTGCACCACAACTTGTTTGTAATGCTGAAAAGGATAATTTAACCCAGTTTTTTCTTCCAGAAATTGCAACATATCTGGCAGCAATTCAACAGTCGCTCTCACAGCATCTTTTTCTGCTGAATAGCCAAAAGTATGTATTGTAGTTTCCCCTGCTTGTTGCACTACATCGGTATATTCACTTACGGCTATGGCAACCAAATAATTAGGAAACGGCAAGTCTGATTTGTAATGAAAAGTTTGTGTTGCATTTTTATTATCAATAGTTTCTACTAATTTTCCATTGCTAATAAGTATTAATGGTTTTTCTATTGTAGCAAAAATTTCAGTTGTATGTATGTCTGCAATATCTTCGTTACAAGGAAACCAATATTTATTACTTTCTGGTTCGCCACTACTCCAGATTTGTTTTTGTTTATTTGGTGTTGTAGAAGTTGGTTGAAAAAAACGAAGTCCTTTCCCAAAACTTCCCCCTATAGAGTTTGGGTCGGCATCGTTTATATAATTTGTATGGTAGGTAATCTGTATGGCAATTAATTCAGTTGGTTTATATTTTCTGTCCAGTGTAATTGCAAGGTTTTTTGCACTGTCCTTACCATCGTATTGATAGGATAGCTTTTTATTTCCCAACAATACGTTTTCAATACTCAAAAAACTTGCATCTAAGAAAATTTTATCCGTTTCTTTTGTTGTTGAAAATGTAATTGTGGCTGTGCCATTGGCTTGTTTTTTTAGCCAATCGAAGTTCAAATTAAGTGTTACGTTTCGTACGTCTATGTTTTGGGCTATTGCTGAAAAGCAGAAAAATGCGAATGTTAATGCAAGGCTTATTTTTTTCATTCCGCTAAAATAGATTGCGGTACTGACAGCCCTATGTCAGTGAAAAGAGAGTATCTAAAATATTTTCATATACTCCTGAATAGTATAAGAATGTTCTTTTGTGAAATGCTTTGGAGATATATCCAATTGATTGATTGATTTCACTTTAAAATCCCTGTAGTCTTCTCTTGACGTGCACCAAGCTAGTAAATGCCATTGATTTGTGTAGAATATTAACCCTAAAGGTTCTACTTCTCTTAGCGTTTTGTTGTTGTTGTGATCTGTATATGAGATTTTCAGAATACTTTTTTCAAGAATGGCATTCTGAATTTTTGATAAAAAATTATTTTTGACATTAGTATCATTAGGAATATAAACTTCTAATTTAGAGGATATTTCTTCAAACTTTTTCCAATCATTATATTTTAAAACTGCCTTAATTTTTTCAAGAGCAGAATTTGATTTTTGTAGGATGGATTTATCGGTAAATTTATCTGCCAAAGTTTGTAATAATAATAGAGAGTTTGCTTCTTCAATAGTAAATGTTAGTGGCGGTAAAAAATAACCTTCCATTAAACCGTATCCTTTATTGGGTTCAAAATAAATGGGAACACCGATTTCGTTTAATGCTTTTAAATCTCTATATATAGTTCTTTCGCTCAATTTATAATTTTCTGAAAATGTTTTTGCAGTTACAAACTTTTTAGATTGTAGGGTTAGTATTATATGCATTAAGCGGTCAACTCTGTTCATTCGATTTTGGCTTAGTTTGGTCGGCGTAGGCGTGCAACAGAGACCTTGGACACAGTTCAAGAGACATAGTTGACACTTTTATATTCATAAAAATAGTGTTTTTTCTTCCAATACCGCCCCTGTAGTGGAGCGTAGCGCAACGAAAGGGGCGGTGGCCCCTCGATCAGTCTTTCCATGCTCGTCTACGCCCATTCATATCCTTATCTGAGTCCAGTAAATAGTAATGACCTGGCTTTACTTGCTCCCCTTCCATAAAGTAGCCTAAGCTGTATTGACGATAATAGGCTTGCCATACTCGATTCCCTAATTTGCGCATGCCGATATATCTGCCCTCCAAACAACTACTTATACTTACTGACTCATAACTGCCCCAGCGTATCGTGCCATTCTTACACACTTTCTTTACTAGCATATCGGTTTCGTATTCAGGAGGCTTGACCTGATCTTGCCACTCTCGATCTGATCGTTCATGTACCTTGGAGGGAACTTGCATCTCTAAGGCCTAATGTGGTCGTTCTTCATTGTACTCCTTGACAAAATTATTCATCCGACGATTCTGTACGCGTAAACTAGGGGATGCAGGTTTACAACATCTCGCTTATAGATCCTTATGCATCCGTTCATGACGACCATTTTGATCCGGACGGCCAGGATCGCTAAACACGGGTTCTATCCCGTGATCTATCAACCAATACGACAGATGACCATAGCCACATGGACTTTGTATACTTGCAAAGGCACTCCCATTATCCGTATGAAAGTACTTCGGCAAACCATATTCTCTAAACACCCCTAGTAGTACTGTTTTGGCTTGTTTCCCTATATTGACCCTGTATCCTCAAAATATAGCGGCTGAAGGAGTCACAGATCGTCAAGGGATAACAGCGCTTTTTATTCCCTAACAAAAAACTCCCCTTGTAATCGGCTGACCATATTTCATTACACTCAACTGGATCATATACCGGCCGCATGGGTTCCTTTCTCCTCCGGTGCTGCTTTGATATCACCAGGCTCTCTCTTATTAAGATATTATGTATCGTGGTAACGCTGGGGGTAATACTTTCTCCCAATTGCTCAACTACTTTTACTCGAATTTTCTTGGCGCCCCAGCCCTTCTTTTCACGTCAGTATTTCACTAGATTTTTATCCGCAATTTTTTGCCTTTTAATTGTGTCAACTATGTCTCTTGTACGCTGTAAAGTATGTCTCTTGTTCGTACCGTATTACACACAACGGTCTGTATATACGATGGTGGCGCGTTTAGCGACACTAGCCGTATATACTTTGTTGTACACAGTGTTTTTTTCATTAGCATTTGCATATTGTAAGTGGTTTTGTGTTGCTCATAATGGTTTTGATATAATAAAGGGGGGTTTTATTGTAAATTGTAAATGTTTTATGTCTACATTACATAGTAGACCTACTTTTTGGAATAGTATAACTACTAAATGGACGCTTAATGCATAGTTACAATCTTTCAAAAGAAAAAGATAGAACAGTAGAATTTATGTTTGATGTAGAAGGAGAGCACCTTGACGAGGTTCTTTCTTCTATCTGCTCATCTCTGAAACAAAATTCAATCATTTTGGGTGAATTACAAGATGAATTAGATGAAATCTTACATAAATCTAACGTAGTTGATGATATTCATGCTGGTGTAGCGGTTATACATCATAAAACTTCAAAAATTGATAATCTTGAAATAATTGTCCGTACCAAGAATGAAATTTCATCATCTAATGATGCACCGATCCGTTTTGTTTGGATTTTGTTGGGAAAAGAGAAAACACATCAGCATCTAGCTCAAGCATCAGAGTTTTTAAAACTCCTAGAAGACAAAGAGCTAAAAGAAAAGTTTCTAAATGTAAAAACAGGAGAGGAGTTTGTCGATGTTTACGTTCAAGGAGTTAAAGAAGAAGTAAACTTCAAACACCATATCCCACCTGAATTGGAACCCACTGGCAAGTTTGCTGGAGGCTTGATAGCGGATATAAAAAGAACCTCAGAGACTTATTTTCAGGATTTTAAGGATGGGATGAATAGCAAGAGTTTAGCATCCATTTTTTTCCTCTTTTTTGCTTGTTTGGCACCCGCAATTGCTTTTGGTGGATTGCTTGAAGTACAAACGGATGGTGCTGTAGGGGTGACAGAAATGATTGTTGCTACAGCAATTTGCGGTGTTTCTTATGCGCTTTTTAGTGGTCAACCGTTAACTATTTTGGGAAGTACAGGACCTGTAATCGTTTTTATGGGCTTATTATACCCTCTCTGTATTCAATACAATATACCCTACCTGCCCACACTTGCTTGTGTTGGTTTATGGACAATGTTGTTCTTAATCATATTGGCAGTAATTGATGCGTGCTCATGGATACGTTTTTTTACCCGTTTTACGGACGATACTTTTGCTGCATTGATTAGTTTGATATTCATTTATGAAGCAGTCAAAAAAATGTTAGGTGGCTTTGAAGCCGATGAAACTGGAATTATTCCTTATGATGCTGCTTTTTTAAGTTTATTATTGGGACTAGGGACTTTCTATATTGGTTCTGCCTTGTCTAATTTGAGAAGTGGGATTTACCTTCGTAGAAGAGTAAGAGAGTTTTTAGCTGATTTTGGAACCACAATCGCTATTCTACTAATGTTGTTAGTTTCACTTTATTTTAATGATATTTCAGTAAAAAGATTGGATGTTCCTGAGAAACTAGAACCTTCTAGTTATGTTATTACAGAAGATGTTAAAAGTGAATTTGGTATTTCTGAGGAGTTGGGGAATGCTATACTATACAACCCTTCTCTGTTGAATTCTAATGAAAAGAAAATCAAATTTTCATCCTTGTCAAGTTCAGCACAAATAGAACTCACGGACTTGGCTAAGTCTAAAGAACAAATCATTGAAAAAAGTGCCAAGCGATCATGGTTTGTCAATCCATTCGAAGCTCCAACATGGGTTATTTGGTTGAGCATCATACCCGCAATATTGCTGAGTATCTTATTGTATTTGGATCAAAATATAACAGTGCGCTTGGTGAATCATTCTCAATACAAGCTAAAAAAGGGAGGTGGCTATCATTTAGATTTGCTTGTCGTTGCTTTATTAGTTGGGGTTTGTTCTCTTTTGGGTTTACCTTGGATGGTTGCAGCAACTGTTCGATCCTTGAATCATGTTCGTTCTTTAGTAAAGGTTGAAGAAGATACTGGAGATGAAGTTATAGTTGGGACTGTTGAAACTAGACTAACTGGACTATTGGTACATGTTTCTGTCGGAGCAAGTTTACTTTTACTTGGTTTCTTAAAGTTAATTCCTATGGCAGTATTGTTTGGATTGTTCCTATATATGGGAATTACTTCCATGAAAGGAAATCAACTTTTTGAGCGAATGAAGCTTTGGATTATGGATCCCTCCAAATATCCTGCGACCTATTATCTAAGAGCTGTTCCAACAAAGCAAGTACATATATATACTTTAATTCAAACAACTTCTTTAGCAGTACTATGGTTGATTAAGACAAGCGCATTGGCCATCTTATTCCCATTGTTTATTGCTTTTCTTGTCCCAATTCGGATATTAATGAATCGCTTTTTTAATTATTCGCATTTGGCATTATTAGATGCTGAAGAAGAACCTGATGAAGAACAATTTGGAGAACTTGACTAAACTAGCTGACTTTGCCAAAAATCATGGTGCTGACTTGATTATAATGGAGAAGCTAAAGGGGATCTCTTTTTGATGAATTTAAGTAGTGTAAGCTCTAAAGTAGTTAAACAAGGTGCTTTGCCCTGTTTTATTTGTTCCAGAAATGGCTTCGCAGCTTGAAGAATGTAAATCGTGCTACTATCAATAATTAATGGTATAGGTTTCTAACTTAGCCTCAATATTTTTTTATACATCAATTTAGAATGCGCAGAGAAGAACAAAGTTTAGTAAAGAAACGAAATAAGTAAAAAACTGTTTTTATCTGCATGGGTTCAGTAGCAAGTGATAAAAATTGCTTAGGATATGGAAAGTTTTCATGTATCTTTTGATTTAAATAAAGTTTTAGACGAATTATGATTTAGACGAGACTGTTACAAAAAGTGTGTCAAGTTAAGCAACAAAAAATAAGACTTAACTTAGACAACATGAAAAAGAAAAACAGCTTTGACTTTGATAAATTTAAAGAAGAAGCGATCTCCAAACTTAAGTCC
>Ga0213840_1000204_pt1 | contig 132773 bp, 109 predicted proteins | sample SWPATP22_FD_160132 | JGI IMG/M metagenome (GOLD analysis project Ga0213840, IMG submission 160132) | Coastal seawater microbial communities from Marineland, Florida, United States - SWPA TP2 #2 | ecosystem: Environmental > Aquatic > Marine > Coastal | place: USA: Florida | collected 2016-08-14 | reverse complement strand
CGCACGATACCACCGCCCGGAACTGAACACCCGCCGTCTCGGAGTGGCGTTCCGGCCCGTAGTTTACCCACCCGAGGCCCCCTGCCCGCCGCTACGCCGTTCGCCGATAACCGATGTTATGTCCAATAAGGACATAGTGTCCTACCTAGATACCATGGCCAGCAAGCGACGCTAGCGCACTCCATCCTCCGACGCAAACCCACCAACCCCGCGGCACTCAGTCGGCCTTCGACAAAGACAGCGACGTAATGTCGTCCAACTTCACTTCGAGGCTCTTTCCGTCCAGCGTCCTGAGCTTCGCACTCGCCCCCTGCGCATCACTGACCTTGTCGAAAGTAGCCTTCTCTACCCTAGCGTCCGGCTTGAACTCGATCTGGCACCCGGACGTGCAGACCTCGGCAACTTGGTCCCAAAACTGAGAGACCACCAAGGCGTCGTCGTCGCGTACGGCGGCGACGAGTTTCTCGACTCGCCTCGCAGGATCTCGCCGGTACACTCGTGCAGCAGAGGCCGCCTTCGCGATCACTTCGTTGGGTCCGAGTCCGGCAGACTCGAGCAGCCGCGACGCTTCGAGCATCTGCTCAGGTGCCGCAACCGCAAGGGCGCTTGCAAACACCTCCTGCTTGTCAGTGTCGCCGGGCGAGCTAATGGCGCCAAGCATCGCCGCGGCGTTCGACAGAGACTCCGACTCTCGGCCCAGCGCGGCGGACAGGTCGGGCTTCGCCTGCCGAACCGCGGAGTACGAGCCTGCAGCGTCGAGAAGGCCATCCTCGATCCACGCAATTCCTGTCTTCTCGCTGTAGGTCACGACGGCGCCATCTACCTCAACGAACACGATTCCCTTGGCAGACCTATCCGGCGGCAGGAGTTCGATAGCGTTTTGGGACAACGCTTTTGCCTGCATTTTTCCAACCTCGAGACTGTCGAGGAGCCTCGGCCTCTCGGCAGACTTCGAACCCGGAGATGAACCGGAGTCCGACTCCGACTGATGCCCTGGCAGCGTCTTTGAGCAGATACCTGTATCCAGAAGCAGACCCGCCAACTGCTTCGGCTCGAAGTGTTTCACAGCCTCGCTCGTGCAGATCGCCGGTTTCATCTCGGCAAGCTTCTCCTTCGCGCTCTGCGTGTATTTCGCGATCTTCTCTTGATACTCGCCCGCGTACGCTCCCTGCTCGGCTGCTCTTGTGCATCGTGTGCTCAGATCGCTGAGCACACGAGCACGCCTCAGGAACTCTCTACGGTTCTCCGGCGAGGTGGCCGAGGAGGGGCCGTACTTCTCGCCGTGCTCGTTTGCTCGACGAATCGCACCGTCGCAGCGGTCAGCGAGCGTAGGCTCAGCGGAAGCAGGCTGCGTAGGCTCAGCGGAAGCAGGCTGCGTAGGCTCAGCGGAAGCAGGCTGCAGAAAGAGAAACAGTCCAAGCATCAGAAAGTAGGCTCCTTGTCGACGATATCTTTGACGTCTTGCGCCGGCTCGCGAGCTGTCACCGGCCGGACTTCAGGTGGCTGCGGCTGGTCTGCGGCTCCGCCAAGCCTGATATCGGAGGATACTTTCGTGACTTGGGCAAGACCTTGGGACGCGATCCATGCGCCGAGAATCAGGCTCGCGACCCCAGGGCTTGCAGTCGCGAATCTGAGACCGGTTGGGAGCCTCGCCTGTGTCGCCGCACGCACACCAAACACGGACAGAGCAAAGCCTGCGAGCAGGAAACCTGTTGCCATTCCGAACGCGCAGATCTGTACGATAGTTCCGTTCGCCGCAACCCTGGTCGACACCAGCGCTCGAATCGCAGCAACAGCCTCGATGCTGTCCTGCTTGTGCAGGGTCGCCTCCAGAAACTTAACCTCGTCGGAGTGGCTGCCAACAAGTTCGTGGGCTGCTGTCAGCATGTGAAGCACCCACAAGCTGACAACAGCAACGGCAAGGAACCCTGAAAAGACGAGGAACATCGAGGCCTTTTCCGAGAGCAGGTGGAGCACGCCATTCGTGTCGTTCCCTGGGTTCGGAGGCGGTGGTGGGTCCTGCTCGTCCGGAGGCGGTGGTGGGTCCTGCTCGTCCGGAGGCGGTGGTGAGTCGTTGAAGGAGGAGTTCATACGAACATATCCAGATGGTGCGCGCGAATTGACGGTCCCCTACCCTGCGATCCACGAAAACGTCTCAGTGGCAGGCCGCATCGCCGGGCGGAACCGAGAAGGCCTCGTCGGCACGCCGTACGGCCAAGTCCAGCACCTGTGGTCAAAGGTGGAAGGTCTCCAGTCACTCGGAACAGGCATCATGGTTTCGAAGAGCGGATACCAGACGGCCGCAGAGCCCAGGGCCCCTTGGACTCGGTGTTCGATCCGCCCCGGTGAGAGTGCCGACTAGACCGCAATCCGTCAGCCACTTTCCACGAAATTCTGAGTATCGATCAGACGTCGGTCGGGCGGCCGGGCTTAGTGTAGCGAGGGGGCTTGGATGGAGCCGCCATGCGAAAGCCGCCAATAGCCCAGTAGGCGGGACTCAACTCGAGGACCCCGAGACTTGGGCCAACTGGGCAGCAGGCAGAGGAGGTCACGAAGGTAGGCCCAAGGCTCGATGCTGCGTCGCGACGGCAGACTGCGGACGACGGGCGCGCGCAACCACACGCGCTACTGTAGTTCTTAGGCAGCAGCTCGTGCAGCCTCGCCGGCAGCTGTCGCCACGGCAGACGCGACATCCAGCGCAGCCTCTAGTGTTTGGTGGCCGGCGATGCTCTTGCTGACTCCCTCGAGCGCTTTCCTCAGTCGGCTGGCGTTCTGGCCGGAAAGGGGAGGCACCCCCTGTTGCAGCTGGCGCGAGAGGATCCGCATCCTGAGTCGCTTGCGGACGTGATGGCGTCGCATAATGAGCGTCGCCTCCTGGGAGTAGATATCGTCAAGCCTCTGCACAGCTTGCCAGAACTCCCCCCCGGGGTTTTGTTCCCATTCTTTGAGTTCGGCAAGGCGCTGTGAGAGCTCGGCCTCGATCGTCTCTAGTTCTGCGATTGTCTCGTCGTTCGTCATGATGGGCTAGAATCCTACGTAGGAGGGGGTTCCACGGGACCAGGTGCCTCTTCGCCGGGCGGAGGTCCTTCCGCGTCAGGGGGATCGCTTTCGCCCTTCGACTTCGCTGCTTCTTTGACCGCTTCGAGGATCGGCTTGAGATCGTCGATGATGTCGTTTCTCGTTCGCTCGGTTTGCAGCTGCTCTAGCTTGCTCTTGAGTGCGTTCAGCTTCTTTTGCTGGACGTCCAACCGGTTCAAGAAATCAGCCATCTCGGCCTTGAGCTTCTCAACGCTGGCGCGAACTCTCTGCTCCTGCTCGAGGCGAAGGGCGAGGCTTTTCGCGACGTAGTCTCGCAGCAGGGTCTGAGTGAAGCCGTCTCGAACGGCCGCGTCGACGGCATCTGCCGCAAGGCCGTTTCGCTCCGCCTCGGCCCCGACGCGATGCATGGCTGTGAGGTCGTCTTCGAGGTCGTCGAGTGATTTCTTGTAGTAGGTGTTGGTCGATTCCGCGACCCCCTGAAGAGCGCCCTCGTATTGGACGACCTGTACGAGGTTCTCTCGAGCGAGTGCCTCCGCGTTGGCGTGGGCCATACAGCCTGCCAAGCAGAAAGGAACTATCAACAACAACGCACGCTTCATAGTCCGGGCGCTCCAATCAGTGCCATGATCCCGAGTGCTTCGGCGGCTTGAAGGATCATCTCGGCGTGTTCGGGTTTAAACCCTCCGTTGTGGAACTCGACGAGTCCTTCGAGGCCTCGGGAGATAAACGCCTCGCGTTCTCGCAGGCGAGCGATCGCTCGCTCCAGGTCCCGCTCCGTTTCTAGCGCCTGGATGTTATCGGTGGCTAGCTCCTGCTTGGGTTGGCGAACGACGCGAACGTCGAAGTTCCTCGCTACGACGACGAGAAGGCCCTGTAGCTTGCCTCTCGCCTGCCGCGCCGCGTTGGGGTCCTCTGCCTCAGCGTCCGCAATGAGCTGCCTGCCCAGGTCCTGAATGGGTGTGTTGGCATCGAGGGCCGCAGCGGCTGCGGCCAGCCCGAAGGCCCCCGCGCCGGTGTCCAGGTCTCTGTCGAGGTCGGCCGTCAACTTCTCCAAGTCTTTGACTTGCTGTTTCCGGAGCTTGATCAGTCTCTTCGCATGCTCGACTTCCGCCTTCAGGTAGTCGCGCTTGCTCTTCGCAACGTCAAGTCCGAGACCGAGCAGGACAGTGACGGCGCCCGGCGCCTCGAACGTGATCCGGTCGGCCAGCTTCTTGGCGGAGGTTCGGATGCCGGGCAGCGCGGCAACTGCGTCTTTGAACGCAATCGCTTTCTCCTTCTTGTTCGCGTCGTCTGAACCGTAGACATTTTTTAGTTTCCTCAGCTTCTGGATGTCGTTTTTTTTGACGCCCAAAACCGACTTGACCGTGGCATTGTCACCTGCACCCGGAACGCTCTCGTCAAGGGTTGCGAGCAGTGCGTCCACGTCTGGCTTGTCGTCGGAGAGCAGGGTTGAGACCGCGCCGCGAAGAAGGATCTGGGTCGCGGCGTACCGATGAACCTTCTCCTCCGCCTGATCAAGCGCGGCCTCTGCATCGGCAACACTCTGGTCTGCAACGCCGAGCGCGACCAGGTCATCCTTAGTCTTTGTCTCGGCATCAGCGAGCTGCTGCTTCGCGGTGGCCAAGTCCGCTTGTACGGTTGCCTTGGTCTCCTGCGTTGCCGTCACCAACTCTCCGAGAGTCTTGTTCGCAAGCGTCAGCGTTTGCACTGAGGTGTTCAGAGTGTGGATCTCTCGGCTGACCTCAGAGACCTGCTCGTAGTGGGACTGAAAACGTGCAGTCTCGGCCGCGTAAGGGGGGTCCTTCCGTAGTTCGTCAAATTCGTTGCGGGCATCGGTCGCGAGCTGCAGACGACCGGGGCTGTGCACGTAGCTGCAGGCGCTCGTAGCTATGAGACAAGCGAGGCCGAGAGCAGACGAACGCAGACGCGTCACCCCGGGTCCGAGGCGCGTGCTTGAGAACCGCATGCCGGGAAACCTACCACGCTCGCTGGGATCTGAGCCTCGGACGAGAGGGAGTACTTTGTATGGGTACTTTGCTGTACGGGGTTGCTCTCCGCATGCCATGTCCGGCCCGATAGCCGCTGCCCCCCGGCGTTCCGAGGCGTGACTTGGTTTGGTGGTTCTCAAGAGATACGCTACGTCCAAATAATGGAGCATCCGAACTGGCCCTGGCACCATGTTGAGGTTGGGTGCGTGTGCGCCGGTAGAATGGAGCAGGACGCGGACGCAAGCACGAGCCCGTGAGAAGGCCGTTCGAGGGTCCGCGGCACGCCGCGCCAGGTGGCTGACGAGGCGCCCGCCATAGTCTTCGTCTCATCTCTCGCCCCCGTCTGCCGTCGAGGACGTCGACCCCGACGCCGACCAGAAGATCGTTGCCACCAACAAAGACGCCGATGCCGACGAGGACCCCGACGCCCGATAGCCGGTCTTATGTTCACTCCGAGACTGTCCGTTGTTCCGGACAGTGGGCGACCAGGCCGGTCGCTAGGTGAACGGAAGCGGTCAGCTGTCAGTCGCACCGACCCCAACAACCCACTTCCACATCGCCTGCTCGAACAACGGCACCCCGCGCACACCCGGCCCGCAAGCCTTCACACCAATCTGGGTTCCTCCTCTGGGGCGGGCGTGTACGCGGCCAACACCACCCTCGATCTCCTCTCGTCCCACTTCGTTGGCAACAGCGCCGCGGATCATGGGGGGGCCGTACTGCTCTCCGGCGTCGGTGCAGACCGGATCCTCGATTGCACCTTCGTCGACAACACGGCCGGCGACGACGGCGGGGCGATTCACGCGCCGGTCAGCGGAGGCGCTCCGCTCACGGTGGGTAGCTCCTCCTTCCGTGGCAACGCTGCGACGTCTGGTGGAGGAGTGTATTTGGCCGGCGACCCCTCCGACGCCTCTCTACGGAACCTGGCGCTTTGGGGGAACGGAGGCGACCTCGCAGGCGACCCGGGTGCACCCAGCCCGACGCTCGAAGCCACGTGTAGCGAGTTCTTCCTTCAACCAGGGGGCGGCAACATCGTGCTGCCCGCAGATCCGTTCGACCCTGGTCCCAACGGAGAGCTCTTCCTGTCGCCAACGGCTCTGTGCATCGACGGGGGCTCCAACATCCACGCAACCTCCGACTACGGTGTGTTCGGCCTCGACTGGGCCGACTTGACGACCCAAGCCGACGGCAGCCTCGACCTCGGCACTGTGGACATGGGCGCTCACTACGTCGTCGAGTGACACCGGGCGCGGGCGACCGGGCTGCCTCGGTTGTCATCGACGACCGCCGAACAACGCCCACGGGCCAGTGTCTCACCCGTTCAACCCGGCCAGCCGACCCACGCGGCACGCCAGCGTCAGCACTCCATCCTCTTCGATCGCCCGCCGAAGCAGCGGATGCCCACGCAACATCGACGCCCCCACCATCGGCTCGATACCCATCCGCACGCACGCCATCAAGTACCGCCGCCGCAACCCATCCAACCCGGCGTACAGCTCCGCCTCCGCATAGTGAAACGCCGCCACCAACACCAGCGGCGCGAGCACGCGAAACACCAAGGCCCAAACCGGGTCGTCCCCAAATCCGCCGAACACCATCAGTCCCACCGCCGAGACGATCGACCCCACGGTCACGCTCAACGTCATCGGCCTCAGTGCGCGCATCGGTGAGCCGAGCTGCCCCGCGTCCATCGCATCCAACTCGACCGCAAACTCCTCGGCCGCGCCCTCCAGCACCGCGGCAAGGTCCGGGCTGCGCCTCCACACCCGCTGCAGCACCCGCAGGCCCTCGGCCGCATGGCGCTGAAACCACGCGCCCAATGCCTGGGCACTGAGTCGGCGTTCGGCTTCGTCCGCGTCGAGGGTGGCAACGAAGGCGGCGAGTTCGGGTGGGAATGGCTCGTGGGCGACCAGTCGTTGCCACTCGGCGCTTACCCGCAGCAGGTACGCGAGATGGGGGTCGTCGTTGCGGAAGACGGTCGGGTACTTGGCGGCGAGGGCATCGAAGGCGGGGCGGTGCACGAGGATGACGCGGAGGCCGACGCAGCGGGTGGTCCAGGCGAGGTCGCCGGTGTGCTCGTCCAACATGGCGTCGGCCCAGCGGGGGTCCATGACCAAGGTGTGGGCCCACTGCAGCTCGCCGCGTTCGAGGGCGCCGTGCACCACTGCGGGGTCGACTTCGGCGTGCGGGGTCTCGAGGGGCGGCTGGGGCTCGGACTCGGAGGCCTCCATGGCCGCGTGGGCGGTGGCGACCTCGAAGGCCTCTCGCAGGCGCCGAAAACCGTCGGGGTCGCGGTCGGGTTTGTGGCGCTTGAGCAGCTTGTGATACGCGCGTTTGATCGCCTTGGTGTCGGCGTCTGGTTGCAGGCCCAGAACCTCGAAGGCGTCGTCGGGACTCATGGCGCGACGGTCTCCTGGGCGGGGGAGGGGTCGTCCAAGCCCAGACGGCCGAGCCGTCCGATGCGGAACCCGTACTCCAGAAGGGCGTCGTTCTGCAGGCCTTCGCGAAGCAGGCGAAAAGGTCCGAGGTTGGTGCCCAGGGTTGCGGGCGGTTGGTCATGCGCGAGACAGGAGGAGAGCAAGCGGGCTCGGAACGACGCGTTGCTCAGCGGGCGGCCTATGAGGCCGAGCCCGCCTCCGACGAGGAGCACCGGGATGAATGTCCGTGCTGCGACATTGCCCTCGGAGAATACGGCGATGAGGAGGGCGGCCACGACCAGGACGAGCGGAGTCCACAGCGTGGGGACGCGGAGCCTGGCAGCCGGGGTTGGCTGGGGTGGCAGGGGGAGAGGCATGTCGGGCGAAATGGCATCGTCGAGGGCCCGGACCTCGTCGTACAGCACCGACGCTACGCTCGGGTATTGCGTGAGCAGGGTGAGGATGCCTCGCATCGCGGACGCGCGGTCGTTCCAGAACCACCGGGCGAGGCCGCGTGCCAGCGCGATACGGGGCTGCGGATCCACGATGAACGACTTGGCTACGAAGGCGTGAAACTGGGGTGGCAGTCTCGCGGTCGAGCGCAGGTGCTCCCACTCGCGCCCGACCGCGAGCAGGACCTGCAGCCTGCGGTCGTTGGGCGAAAAGCAGTCGGGGTAGGCGGCGGCGATGGCCTCGTAGGCGGGGCGGTGGTCGAGGATTGCGGCCAGACCCATGCGGTAGGTCGCCTCGGCGTAGCTGCCGTCGGCGTCGTCGAGCAGCGCATCCGCCCAGCGGGCGTCGATGACCATCGCGTGCGCGTCGGCGAAGCGGCCCTCGTCGAGGGCATGGTGCACCGCGACCGCGTTGAGCGTTCGCTGGGTTACGGGGCGTGGCGACGTCCACTGCGGATCGGGTGGGGTCGATCGGGGCGCGTCGTCGGTGAGGCACTCGTAGGCCTCGCGCAAGCGCCGAAAACCCTCCGGGTCGCTGTCGGGTTTGTGGCGCTTGAGCAGCTTGTGATACGCGCGTTTGATCGCGCGGGCGTCTGCGTCCGGCTCGAGTCCGAGCACGCCCAGGGCGGTATCGACGTCCATGTCAGTGTTGCCGGATGGTTTGCAGGAGGGCGAGTAGTTGCTCGCGGTGTTGGCGGATCACTTCGGGGTCTTGGGTCTCGAGGCACGCGCGAAACGAGCCGAGCACTTCGCCCAGCACCGCGCGGGGCTCTCCGGTGACGGTGGCGAACATCGCCTCCGCGCGTTCGAGCGCGGCGACGTTGGGCAAAGCCTCGCGGGGGTGAAACTTGAGCCCCGCCATCGCCGTGCGGGCACGCTCGATCTCTGCCTTGGACATGCCGCGGCCCGAACGGTCGAGGACCAACACATGGGTCTCGCCCGTGCTGCGCACCGTGGTCTCGATCTCCAGCAGGCCGTTGAGGTCGTAGGAGAAGCGGACGTCGAGGACCTGCTGGCCCGCGGGGGAGGGCGGAATGCCCTGAACCGTGTACTGCCCGATCTTGGTGTTGTGCTCACACAGCGCGTGCTCGCCCTGATAGACGCTGAACTCCACCATGCGCTGGCCGTCGTGGAGCGTGGAGAAGCTGTGGGAGCGACTCGCGGGCAGCACGGTGCCGCGCTCGAGGATCGCCGCGAACAGTCCCCCCACTTGGTGGGAGCCGTATTCGGTGGTGTGGTTCACCCCGAGGCTGAACGGGGCGATGTCGGTGACCACGAGGTCCTCCACTTGGGCGTCGTCGGCCTTGAGTGCGGCTTGCACCGCGGCACCCATCGCAATGGCTTCGTCGGGCGGCAGCTCGCGCACGCCCGGCTTGTTGAACACCGACGCCACGAAGTCGCTGACGATCGGCATGCGCGTCGCTCCGCCGACCAGCAGCACCTGGTCCACCGCGCCACGCAGCCAGCCCGCGTCCTTGAGCGCCTGCCGCACCGGCGTCTGCATGCGCTGCAGCAGCGGGGCCCACCAGCCGTGCACCTCGTCGCGCCCGACCTCCAGCGTGAGCGTCTTGGCCGAGGGTCCGACGCCCGTGACCACCACCGACGCTCGTTCGGCGCTCGACAGGCTGCGTTTGGCCCGTTCGCACGCGACCCGCAGCTTGGCCGACAGGTCCGCGTGTGCGCCCAGGTCGATGGCGTCGCTGGCCAGGAAACGCTGGCGACACCGCTCCATCATCACCTCGACGAAGTCTTCACCGCCCAGACGGGCATCGCCGGCGGACGCGATGATCTCGATGATGCCGTCGGTCACCTCGAGCACCGACACGTCGAACGTGCCGCCGCCCAGGTCGAGCACGACCAGCTTCGCTTCGCGCTCTGGGTTGCCGAAGCCGTAGGCCAGTGCGGCCGCGGTGGGTTCGTTGATGATGCGTTCGACGTGCAGGCCCGCGATCTCGCAGGCGGCCTGGGTGGCGCGGCGCTGGTCCTCGCCGAAGTAGGCCGGCACGGTGACCACCGCTTCGAGCACGGGCTGGCCCAGGTGCTCCTCCACGCTCTGGCGCAGGTCCGAGAGCACCAGCGCCGAGAGCGACTCGGGGCGCATCGTCTTGCCCCCGACGTTCCACGAACGCTCGGTGCCCATGTCCCGCTTGAAGTTGCAGACCGTGTCCTTCGGATGGGTGACCTCGCGCGCTTTCGCGGGCGCCCCCACCAGCACGCGCCCCAGCGTGTCCACCGAGACCGCGCTGGGCGTGAGTCGCTCGCCCAGCCGGTTGGGAATGATGATCGTTCGACCGTTCATCAGCACCGCCGCCAACGAGTGCGTGGTGCCCAAGTCGATCCCTATGCGAACGCCCGCATCCTTGCGCAGTGTCACCCGGGGAGTATACCCGCGCCCCCGTCTGCGCGGCCGGCTTCGGACCGAGGCGGGCCTTCGAGGCGTGTCGGTTCCGAAGGGGGAAACCTCGATGACACCGGCCGCAAACGAAGCACCCGATTGAGGTCAGCGTGACGAAGCCGGTGTGATGTGATTCATCGAGGTGAAGTCAGCGTAATGAAGCCCCGTCGCGATGACGGTCTGGCAACCGGTGGCGGGGCACGCGGAAACCCCGTGGTAGCTTGGCCGCGTGCGTGACCGCGACTTCTCCCCTCTGTTGTCTTCACTAGGGATCGTTGCGCTGGCCAACGCTGGGGCGGGCTCGGGTTGCGGCCCCGAAGATGGGGGAAGCCCGCCGCCGATCGAGGACTACGCGGACATCGTGGATGTGCAGGAGGACTATGTGGAGTTCTACTGCGGCTGTTACAGCGACTTCACCAACGAGAGCGTCGACGTCTGCTTGTCCGAACTCGGCGTCAATGCGGAAGAAGAAGCCTGCGTGGCGGCCGTCTTCGACGCGTACCCTCTCGACTTCGAGGTGGCTCGTTGTCGTGCCGAGGCGGAGCGGGGGTTGGTGGCGTGCGCTCGGGCGAAGGGGTGCCCGGCGACGTTCACCTGCGACGATGGAGGCGTGGCTCTCGAGGAGTGGGTCTGCGACGGCGAGGCGGACTGCGACGATGGCAGCGACGAGGAGCAGGACTGTCCGCCGCCGTTCATGTGCGAAGACGGCACGGCCGTGACCGAGTCCTCGCTGTGCGATGGCTACGAGGACTGTACCAACGGCGAAGACGAGGCTGGGTGTCCGACGCCGTTCGTCTGCGGAGACGGAACCGAGATCCCTGCCGAATGGGTGTGTGATGAGGCGTGGGACTGCGACGATGGCAGCGACGAGGAGCAAGACTGCCCGGCGACGTGTTCTCGTCCTTTCGCGCAACAGCTCCAGGGGTGCGGCGAGTTCAGCGACGAGGCCAACCTGGAGGGTTTGAAGTGTTACCCCTTCCAGTGTTGGGATGGTGTCGAACTCCCGCCCGGAACGCGCTGCGACGGGACTCCCGATTGCTCGGACGGGGAGGACGAGGACTTCTGCGGTCCCTCCGACGAAGGCGGCGAAAGCACGGGAGAGTGAAGATGTGCGCTCAATGGACGGCGGTCCGTGTGCGCCCCCGCTGCTGTCAGAATCGAAGGCCGGCGACGAATCCTGGCCAGAGCATCACGCGGGAGTCCGACGTCTTGCGCGACCACGCGGTCCAGCCGTAGCCCAGGCGTGGGCGGTCGCTGTTGTCGAAGCCGGCGTTGAAGGTCGGCCCGCCCCATAGCGTGAGGCGAGGGGCGAGCGACCACGCGAACATCACCCGGGCCTTGGCCAGCGTGCCCACGTGTCCCGCGAACGCGCGGTCGACGATCGTGGTGTGGCCGGCGAGATCGATGTCGATGGCGGCCGCGTCGTTGATCGGAATGTGCCCGCCGAAGCCCGCGCCGAACTGCCAGCCCGCGCTCTCTCCGACCGGATGAAACCCGGCCGCGAGGAAGGAGTAGGTGTACTTGGCCGGGAAGCGCAGGGCGAAGTTCAGCATCGCCGTATCGCTCGTGTAGACCTCCGGGTGCACGCCGCCTTCGCGCGTGAATGCGAACAGGCCCACGCTCACGTCCGCCTCTTTGGCGATGTTGACCAGACCGATCTGCACGTCGACGTCTCGGCCGACGTTGAGCAGGCCCAGCTGCGCGCCGTCGATGTTGCGGCCGACGTTGAGGAGCGACAACTGGGCGCCCGAGAAGGTGTGTCCCGCGACGTTGACGTTGCCGAGCTGGACCCCGCGGCCCTCCCCAGCCCAGTTCACGCCCGCGGTGAGCTGGGCGCCCTGCAGGCGGCCCGCTCCGTTGAAGCCGGCTGAGAGCTGTGCACCGCGGGCGTCTTCGGAGACCCAGTTGGCACCTACGGTGAGTTGGGCGCCCGCCAGCCGTCCGGCGGACACGTTGGCGCCGACTGACCACTGCGCTCCGAGCACGTGTTCGGCAGCGATGTCGGCTGCCATTGCCATCGACAGACCGTGCACGCGGGCGGACTGGGCCCACAGCAGTGCCGCGCCGAAGTTGATGATCGTGGGCCGACCCCGTCGGCCGATGCTCAACGCGGGCAGGATGCCGATGTTGACCGGGATCTGGATGTAGTCGCTGTCCGACGGTGTGCCGCGGGAGGTCGTTTCTTCCTTGGGCAACGCCGTGAAGGCGGATGCCGCGAGCGACACGTGACCCTTGCGAGCCAGCTGCACCGACGCACGCGCGAACACCCCGTCGTGCTCGACGGTCACCGTGTACTCGCCCGGCTCCAACGCCAGCACGACCGGCGTGCCATCGCCGGGCACGACCAACTCGGCCGCCAGTCGGCCTTTGGCGGTGCGGACCCAGACGCGGCCGCGGACCGAGGGCTCGAGCTCCAGGCGCGCGTTGGCGTGGCGAAGGTCGGTCATCACGAGCTCGCCCGTGCCCGACAGGCGGATGTCGTAGGCGGCGTGCTGGACCCCGGCCGAGGTGGCTTCGGTGTGCTCGAGCGTCTCTTCGTACGCGAACTCGTAGGCCTCACCCAGGGTGACCTTGCGGTCGCCGTTGCGATCGGCGGCGCCCCGCATACCGCTGACCAGGAAGTGGGTGAAGAAGGACCCGCCGATGCGGTCCGACTCCTGGGCGGTTTCTTCGGCCGAGCTCGAGGTGAGGAAGGCGTGCCCCTCCACCTTGGAGGCCGAGTTGACGAGGAACGGGGCCCGACGCCGCCCGCCCTTGACCCGCGTGAAGGCCCCCGACGCGCACGAGTCGAGGATTGCGATGTGCACGTCCGCCGGGACCGCGTCGAGCAGCTTGCGCAGTTGCACGTAGGTGACCCGGTCCTCGCCCAACAGCAGGCCGGTCTCGTCCGAGTGGCCCGAGTAGTAGAAGATGAACTCCACCCGGCGGCTGCGCTCTTGCGCGGTCTTGGCCCGGGAGGCGGCGCGTTCGAGCGCTGCGGCCAGGCGCTGCGGCGTGGCTCGAAACACGTGCAACTCGTTGTTGCTGCGCAGACCCCCGGCTTGGCGCAGCACCTTGCCCACGGCGTACGCATCCGACTCCGCGTACCGAAGCACCGCTCGGCCTTCCCCGCCGTCGTTGGCCGAGGCCAGGACGGCGATGCGCTCGACGGGGGCCGGAGCCACGGGGGCGGCGTTCGCAGCCGATGACGGGCTCGAGAACAGCCCCACGAAGAGCAGGACGGGGAGAAAGGACCACACGGAGGTGAACATGGGACGGTATGCGGGCTTCGCGGGCGCGGGCGTACGCATGGTTGATCCAAGAACACCGGACGTGGGCGTCGATGTTCATGGGAGATGGATTTTTTTCGGCGCGCGCTTTGACGCTTTCGCTCCGCCGCGGTGTTGACAGGCATGCACCTGCAGAGCTCGGGGGAGGTCGGCGGTGCACTCATTCGCGCCGTCGGCGACGGCCAACACGTGCGGGAGGCCATGCAAGACGTATTCGTACAGATCCTTCGTCGCCCGGAGGGGGCCGAAAACCAAGGACCGCGGTACCGCCTGCGCCGAGTACCTCACGCCTCGAGTCCGATCCGGCTTTCTCCAGGGGGCCCCGCCCAGGGCGAGGGGCCCCCCTCCGAACCCCTCCGGTCGGACAGTCTGCGTTCGTCCCCTTCTGTCTTTTCCGCTCCACGTCCCTCCGGGACGTTGCGCTCTCTTGCTGGTGCAGCAGCAGTGGCCCGCGCCAAACTCGGGTCGAACTCGAGAGCTGCGGTACTCGGGAAAGGGCTACGGGCCGATGCCTGAGACCGGCCCCATCCCAGACGTGATGGTCGAGCTGTTGTTGCTCGACGAGCTCGCCCCCGACGAAGCGGCCGAGATTCGTGCCTGCCTGGAGGCGACGGGGGACCCCCGCATCACGGCGCTCGAACGCAGCAACGAGACGCTGCTCGCCCGCTTTCCCGTGGACACGGTGGTTGCCGAACTGCGCGCGATGCTGGGCGAACAACAGGCGCTCGCCGCTTCGGTGGTGGTTCTGTCGGGCGCCCGCGTGTGGGGAGGGGCGCTGGTGGCCGCGGCGGCCGGCGTGTTGCTGGCGTGGGGGCTTCGCGACGCAGCCTCAGGCCCGATCGAAGAACCTGCCTCACGAATCTCGATGGCGCAGCATTCCGGCTCGGCCTCCGAAGGGGTTCGACACAAGGGCGTGCAGCGGCTCATCGTCTATCGTGAAGGCAGCGAGCGCGCCCTGGATCCTGGCGACCGCGTTTCGGAGGGCGACGTGCTGCAGCTGGCCTATGCCACGGCGGGGGAGCGTTACGGCGTCATCGTCTCACTCGACGGCGCAGGCGTGATCACGCTGCACTGGCCTGCGACCGCCGAGGACTCCACGCGGCTCGGGTCCGGAGTGGTGCGGCTCGACCACGCCTATGAGCTCGACGACGCCCCCGACTTCGAGCGCTTCGTGTTCGTCGCGTCGCACGACCCACTGGTGGTCGACGATGTGATGACCGCCGCGCAGAACCTCGCGTCGACTGCGGACCCCGAGCACGCACCGATGCCCGGACCCGACGCCTGGCACCGGGTCAGCGTGGGGCTGCGCAAGCGCTCGCATCGCTGAGCGCTCGCGTTCCTTTTCCATCGACGAACAGCGCCGCCGAGGGGTGGGGCTGTTCGTCGTTGTTGTGCATGCGGCCTGGCCGAGAAGTTTCTTCGTGCCGCACGAACACTTCGAGCGCGCGGCGGTGTTTCGACGAGCACAGGTCGCCTCGGCAATCCCTCGCGCCCGCTCGGTGGTGCGTCGACGGGATCCGTACGCGACCGGCAGGACACGTATGAATCTCAACGACCAATTCCTGAGACTCGCCCTCAATGGTTCGGAGTGGGTGCTGTGGCTGCTCGTCGCGATCAGCCTCGGAGCCACCGCGGTGATGGTGGAGCGGTGGATCGTGTATCGCGGCCTGCGTCGTCGGGAAGCCCAGCTCGCGGCGTTGGTCGCCAAACGCAGCCCCGACGCCTGGACCGAACTGCGACAGATCGCCCGCCGCCTCGACACGCCAGGCGCTCGGTTGCTGGAGCGGATCGTGCGAGCGCGAGTCGAGCGCGCGGACAACCTGGAGCTGATCGTCGAGTCGGCGAAGACGGCGGAGAAGGTCCGATTGGAGCGGAACCTGAGCTTTCTCGGCACGGTGGGCGCCAACGCTCCATTCATCGGACTGCTGGGGACGGTGTTGGAGATCCTGCGGGTGTTCAACCTGTTGGGAGGCCAGGGCGTGACCTCGGCCGCCGACACGGCGTCGATCATGACTGGCATCTCCGAAGCCCTGGTGGCGACGGGGGTCGGTCTGTTGGTCGCCATTCCGGCCACCATCGCCTTCAACGCGTACCTCAAGCGCGTGGGCGGCCTGCTCAGCCAAGCCCAGGAAACCGCATCCGCGGGTCTGGAGTTCCAGGTGGCGGACGAAGGAGCCGACCTCTGATGGCGGCTGCGGGCGGACAGAGCGAGGGCCTGACGGCGATCAACATCACGCCGATGGTCGACATCATCTTGGTGCTGCTGGTCATCTTCATGGTCACCACCTCGGCGATCAACGAGGTGGAGTCGCTGGAGGTCAACCGACCCGACGCGGCCACGGGCCAGACCACGCCGACCGGCGACGGCCAGATCCTGCTGACGTGCCTCGCCGATGGCGGCACCGCGGTGGACGGCGTGCAGACCCACTCCGACGCGGAGGTGCTGGCCGCCATCGCGGCCAAACAAGCCAAGACGCCCGAGTTGCACGGCGTGCTGTCGTGTGACGAAGAGGCTCGGGTCCGGACGCTGGTGCGCCTGCTCGACCTGCTCCGCAAGGCGGGCGTGCGCAAGTACGCGATCGCGACCGAACAACCCCCCGCGCCGCAGGAGTGAGCATGACGCCCTTGGATCAGTGGCCCGCCTCGGTGTGGGTCGGGCTCGGCCTGGCGCCGTTCGCTGCGACGCTCTTGTACGGGTTCGTTCGCGACAGCAAGTCCACGTCGGCGGTCGGCATCGCGGCCGCCATCGCGGGGCACCTCGCGCTGCTGGCCTGGGTGCCGCATCCCGAACCCTCGGCGCCTGCCGAACCCCGGCCGCCCGAACTCGAACTCTACGACGTGCCCGAAGCACCGACACCCGAGCCCGAACCAGAACCCGAGCCCGAGCCCGAGTTGCCCGCGCCCGAGGTGGCCGAGCCCATCGCACCGGCCGAACCCGAGCCGGAGCCCAAACCCAGGCCGAAACGCCGCCGCCGCTCCACGCCGCGGTCGGCATCCGAGGCCCCGCCCAGCGCCGAGCCCCCGGCGGGCCCCAAACGCTTCGACATGAGCCAGCTGAACGCGGGCACCAACTCCGGCGTGACGGTGCATGCCGGGTCTGGCGGGGGGTCGACCCTGGATGGCGACCCCAAACATCGCGGCCGAGGCAAAGCCAAGGCGCGGCCCGCTGCCCCCGCTGCGCCCGCCGAGCCGAAGGCAAAGGGCGGCCGAGGTTGGGCACCCGCATCACAGGTGTTCGTGCAGAAACTGCCCGTCCCGCGTTCCGTGCCTAAACGACAGTGCCCCGCCACCAAGAACGGGGTGGAGGGGACCGTGTTCTTGAAGGTCCAGGTTCGCAGAGACGGCACCGTCCGCAAGGTGAAGGTCGTCCGCGGCATCGGCCACGGATGCGACGCACTGGCTGCCGCCGCGCTCCGCAACGCGAAGTTCAAACCCGCCCTGAGCGACTCCAACAAGGCCGTCGATTTCGAGATCCGCTATGAGTATGTGTTCCGACTGGCGCACTGATCGCGCCGTGTTCCGCCGCCTTCGTGCGGCGACCGTTCTGGCCGTGTTCACCGTCCCCGCGGTCGCGGTCGCCCAACCCGCGGGGCCGCCCGACGAGCCGCCCTCGGAGACGGAGCCCGATGCTCCGCCGGCGGGCCTGGTGATGCCGACCCTGGAGCGCGAAGTGTCGTTCGCGTATCCCGAGGCGCTGGCGCAGCAACCCGAACCTCCGTCGGGCGACGTCGTCGTGCGGTACCTGGTCGATGTCGAGGGCAACACCAAGGAGGCCGAGGTCATTCAATCGGTGGCGCCCGAGATCGACGCGGCTGCGCTTCAGGCGATCGCGTCGCTGAAGTACAGCCCCGCGACATTCGAAGGCGACCCGGTGGAGGTTGTGCTTTCGATGACGATCGCGGTCGCTCCGCCTGCGCCCGCAGTGGAGGCGCTGTCCGAGGCCGAGCCGGCAGCCGAGCCCGAGCCCGAGCCGGTCGCGACGGGTCCGGTCCGTATCCGCGGTCGGGTGCTGCAAGCGGGGGAGCGCCAGCCGCTCGAGGGGGCGGTGATCACCGTCTACCCCGCGGGCGACGAAAAGCTGGGTCGGGTGCCGTATCGCAAGCGCAAGCCGCCCGCGGAGGCACCCGCCTGGACCGCGGGGACCCGGACCGAAGCCGACGGCACGTTCGAGTTGCGCGACGTTCGAGAGGGACGTCTGCGGGTGGTCATCATGACCCAGGGCTTCGAGCGGTTGGAATACGTCGTCGAGCTGGGGGCGGACGAGCAGCTGGAGCTCGAGTACTCCCAGGTCCGGCTCAACACCAACCCGTATCGGACCGAGGTGCGGACCGAGGCCGACGCGTTTCAGGAGGTGCGCCGACACAAGCTGGAGCCCGAGGAGTTGGCCAAGCTTCCCGGCACCAACGGTGACGCGCTCAAGGCGGTGCAGAACTTCCCCGGAGTTGCGCGCGCACCGTTTGGGCTGGGGCAGTTGGTGCTGCGCGGTGCGGCGCCTGCCGATTCCCGGGTCTATCTGGGCGGGCACGAGATGCCCAGCTTGTTTCACTTCGGCGGGCTCACCAGCGTGTTCAACTCCAGCCTGATCGAGAGCATGGAGCTGGTGCCGGGCAACTTCGACGCCCGCTACGGCAATGCGATCGGCGGTGTCGTGAACGTGGAACCCCGCAAGGGACGTCGGGACGGGTTTCACGGCTACGTCAAAGCCGACGTGTTCGACGCGGCCGGGGTGCTCGAGGGGCCCATCGGCGAGGGGTCGTTCACGCTGTCGGTGCGGCGCAGCTACATCGACGCCATCTTGCCGGCGGTGTTGCCGAGGGACGGCAACCTCTCGTTCTCGGTCGCGCCGCGTTACTACGACTACTCCGGATCGTTCGACTACCCGCTCGCGGGCGGCACCTTCACGGCGCGGGTGCTCGGATCCGACGACCGGCTCACCGCGGTGCAGCGCAACGACAATGATGACGACGCGGGCAGCCGCGGCACGATCGGCACCGTCACCTGGTTTCATCGCGCCGACCTGGCGTACGCCAAGCGGTGGGGCAAGTGGTCGCTCTTCGTTTCGCCGTCGTACCGCCGCGACCACTTCTCGCTCGACATCGGCGACGATGCTCGTTTCGGCCTCTACACCGACCGTTTCAGCGGCCGCGCGGAGGTCACCCGCGACATCGGCAAACGCTCGTCGTGGCGCTTCGGCACCGAGGTCATCACCGACTGGTTCACCGTCGACATCAAGTCGCCACCGCCTTCGGGGAACGCTTCGGGTCCGCGCGGCGGAAGCGGTTCGGCCGGCGGTGACGTGCTCACGCCCATCGGGTCGAACTACCGCGTCTTCATCGCTCGTCCGTCGCTGTACTCCACGTTTCGCTGGGGCATCACCGACCGCTTCGCGCTGTCTCCGGGTCTGCGCATGACCTACCTGGTCGGTGACCGCAACTCGCTGATGGTCGACCCACGGCTGAGCGCCGAGGTCCAGGCGACCGACACCACCACCATCACCGCCGCGGCCGGCATCTACTCGCAGCTCAACTACGACGTCACCAACGCGCGGGACTTCGGCAACCCCGACCTCGACCCCGACCGAGCGATGCACGTGAGCCTCGGGGTGGCTCAGGAGTTCGGTGCGGGCTGGAACGCCAGCGTCACCGGGTTCTACAAACATCTGTGGTCGCTCGCGGCCACCACCGATGCCGTGGTCGAAGGCGAGGACGGTCAGGTCCGGCCCTTGTTGTTCGACGACACGGGCGTGGGGCGGGTCTACGGCGGCGAGTTCATGCTGCGCAAGGACATGACGGGCAAGCTCTACGGTTGGGCTGCGTACACACTCAGCCGCAGCGAGGTGCGGCAGCGCGAAGGCGAGCCGTTCGAGCTGTTCGGCTACGACCAGACCCATGTGCTCACTTTGCTGGCCGCCTACCGACTCCCGCGAAACTGGCAGATCGGCCTGCGGTTTCGCGTCGCGTCGGGCAACCCCTACACCCCGATTCACGACGGGGTGGCGCAGCTTCGCGAAGGTCTGCAGTTCGGGCTGCCTGCCGCGTACAACTCGGCCCGCTTCCGGGCGTTTCATCAGCTCGACCTGCGGGTCGACAAGACTTGGACGTTTCAGCGGGTGGCCCTCGACGCCTACCTCGACGTGCAAAACGTCTACAACGCCAAGAACCCGGAGTTCCTCGAAGAGTCGTGGAACTACCAACGACAAACCACGATCAACTCTCTCCCGATCATTCCTTCGATCGGTCTGAAGCTCAGCTGGTAGCGATGCCTCGTATCTCCGTCGTTTCTTCGCTCGCTCTTTGCATGCTCGCCGTCGGGTGCGGCGATGCGCTCCCGCCGGTCGAAAAGGTCATCGAGCACCGTCTGCTTGCGGCGCCCGTGCGGGTCGTCGTCCCCCACCAGCCCGACGCCATTCCGGAGGGGCTCGTCGCCGCCGAAGCCCTGCCCGGGGAGACGGTGGCGCTGGCCACGTTCGCGGTGGGTCCCGACGGTCCGGTCGAGCCCGAAACGCTCGGGCTGCGCTGGATCGCGTGCGAGCTTCCGCCGGGCGCAGGGGTGTTCTCTTGCTTGAGCGAGCGGTTCCCGTTTCAGCTCGATGCGCTGCCGACGTGTGAGTTCGCAGGGCTGGACGAGGTGCTGGCGCTTGGCGAGGCGCCGGCGTTCGAGAGCCCTTGTCTGCTCGCCAACGACCCCCGTGAGGGCTTCGAGGTGCCGGTGTCTGCGGGCACGCTTTCGGGGTCCAGCCTCGAACTCACCGCGGTCGGGGCGACGCCCGGGGGCACGCCGTTCGAACGCTGCGCGCAGGACCTGCTCGATGGGCGGTCCGACCTGCCGAACGACTGCGTCTACGGGGTGCAGGTGGTGTCGGTCGGACCCGAGCAACGCCTGCTTCGCTGGCTCTCGTCGATGGGGTTGGCGGATGTGGAGGTGCCGCCCGAAGACGAGGTCGACCCCGTCGATGTGCACCCTCGCATCACCCGCTTTGCGGTGTCGGTGTTGGGCGACGACGACGAGCCGGTGGGGGAGGCGGTCGAGGTGCCGCGAGGAGGCACGGTCGAAGTCCGCGTCGGCCAGCGGCTGAGAATCGACACCACGTCGCCCGAAGACGACCTCCAGGAGTACCGCTACCCCGTCAACAGCGGCGCGGCATTCGAGACCGCGCGGGAGCAGTACACCGGCCAATGGTTCATCACGTGGGGGTCGCTCCTGTCCCCCGAGAGCATCGACGCCCGCAGCTACAACGAATGGACGCTCGAGGCCGCCGACGACGATGCCTCTGGGCCACCGGGCGACGTGGCCCACCTCTACTACGTCGTGCGGGACGGCAGGAACGGTGCCGAGCACTGGTGGATCTCGGTGGTGTTCACCGGAGGCGGTGAAGCATGACGCGGCGCTCGCACAACTCCATGCAGGCGCTGATGTGCCGCTACGCCGACGGCGATTCGCGGGCGTTCGAGAGGCTCGCGCGCACGTTGGAGCCGCGTGTGCGCAGGTTCATCCAGGGCCGCATGTACGACCCCGACCTGGTCGACGATCTGGTGCAGGAGACGTTCCTGCGGGTTCACGTCTCTCGCGAGCGGTACGCGGCGCAGCGCTCGATGAAGAGCCGTTCGGTGGAAGCGTGGTTCATGACGACCGCTCGCCGCACGATGCTCGACCACATGCGAGGCGAGTACCGACGACGGGCCCGCATCGACAAACTCTCGCAAGGCGAGGAGGCGGCAGGCTTCGGCGCACCCGCCCCAGGGCAGACCCCCGAACAACGCCTCAGCAGCGTCCAGCAACACGCCCGGCTGTGTCGGCGGGTGCACGAGGCCGTTGATGCATTGCCCGGTGGCTCACGCGAGGTCGTCGTGCGGCACAAGCTCGAAGGCCATTCGATGCAGCACATCGCCAAGGACCTGGGCCTCGCTGTCGGCACCGTCCGCGTCCGCGCCCACCGAGCCTACCGCCGACTCTCCGAACGCCTCGGCGCTGCGTCGGCAACGGATCGCTACTCCTCCGCGCAGTCGAGGATGCACATCGTGTAGTCGTTGCCGCCGCCGAGGAACACGGCCGGATCGGTCGCTTCCTCGAGCTCCTCACACCTCGCGTCGAGCACACAGTGCGCACTGCACTCGACCTCGCCTTCACACGCTTGCTCCGTCCCCTGCGGCTCGAGTCCGCACCCGAGGTAGTACTCGGTTGCTTCCTCGCAGACATCGGCGGGGTCGGACGCGCCGGATCCCATCGTTCCCGACGACATCGCCTCGGAGTCGTCTTCGGAGTCGCACCCGGTCGCGAGTGGAAGTGAAAGGGACACGGCAAGGGCGAGGCGAAGGGGGGCGGCCGAGCGCTTCATGTCCTGGTAGTTCGCGGGGCGGGTGGCGTGATCACGACTCCCCGAGAAAACACGCATTTCGCCTCCTGCACGCGCAGAAGGGAGCCCCGACGGCTTCACCCCTGGACCAGCGGCTCGACTGCGGCGCCGTTCGCTCTGTGCAGCGCCCACTCCGCAGCGTCCACGCCGTTGCAGAACGCCTGCTCGAACAGGGGAACGCCGCCGACGTCGGTGGCGCAGGCCCGGACCGTTCCAACGGGCGCTCGCGCGTGCGCCAGCGTCTCGCCGAACAGCACGCCCGGCCCGGGGCGCACCATTGCGTGACCCCAGCGTGCGAACTCCATGCTGCGGATCGTCGTGGCGATGCCCGGATGCATACCCTCGAGCGAGGCCGTCACGCCGGCGGCCAACTGCTCGAGGCTCGCCGAGAACAGCTCGCCGCGCGCGGCCGGGAGGGAACGCTGCGCCGTTTCGATGCGGGCGTCGTAGAAGGTCAGCACGGTCCCGCGCTGGGTCTTTGCGTCCACCAGCGACTCGCCGTGTGTCGACACCACGTAGCCGAGGTGGTCGGCTTCGATTTCGACGTTGTCCCACGCCAGCGGCACACCGACGCCGGCCGGGCGTTTGTCGACCTCCACGTTGGTGACGAGCCACGGCGTGTAGTCCAGCGCCCCGCGGGCCAGCGGATCGGCGGCCAGCACATGGCCCAGCACGAAGCGCGGCGCGGCCCACAGAATGCTCTGTGCCTCGATCTCCACCACGTGCTCCTTGGCGACGTCCCAGGCGCGTGCCAAGCCCGTGTTGGCGTCGATGTCGAACACCACCAGCCCGCTGCGGCGACGGGGAGCGAGCTCGGCCGCGTCGGCGACCTTGGCCACCAGCTCTCCATTGCCGCCGGGCCACATCAGGGTGACACGGTCGTGCGTCTCTTCGAGCCCGCGCGCGAGGTGATGGTGCAGCCCCGCAAAGGCCGAGGTGTGCTCGAGGCTTGCGCCGTAGTCGTCGCGGCAGGCGTAGTCGACGGTCCAGCGCAAGCGCCAGCTGTCGAAGCCGTGCTCGCGCAGATACGCGTCCATCGAGATGGTATCGAGGGCTCGCCGGGCGTCGCTGCTGCGTTGCACTGGCAGGTCGAACAAGCGCCGCCCGTCCGCCCCGCGCTGGTTTTCCAGCCCCCGCAGATGCTCCCACCAGCGATCCCACTGGGCGGCCTCCTCGGGCGTTTGGCCCAGTGCGGGGTATAGACCGCCAAACCACTGGCCCTTGTAGCGATGGCGCTCGACCGGGGCGCGGCAGACCACCGACGGGTCGAACTCGGGGCGGCCCGCGGCGTCAGTCCCAGTCTCCACGCCCAGCTCTCGCAGCAGCAGACGCAGCGCGGCGAAGTCGGGATGCGGGCTGGGCAGGTAGTGGGCGCCCAGCGGGTACTTCGAACGCGGGCTCTGCCCCGAGGCTGCCGTACCGCCGGGAGCATCCTCGAGTTCGACCACGAGGTAGTCCTCCATGCCCGCTCGGTGCAGGCGCCAGGCCGCCGACGTGCCTGCCGCCCCGGAGCCGACGATGAGCACCGAGGTCTTGATGCGCTCCGCGACGGCACCCTCGGGCTTGCCGTCTCGCAGTACATGGCCACGCTCGGGGGACTGACCGACGAATCGCAGCGCCACGGGCTCGCGGCCGTCCTTGCGTTCGCAGCTGGTGGCGGCCGCGGAGGCGGCGAGGCCCGCCAAGACGGTGCGGCGGCGCAGGGTCATGGGCGAGGCCGCTGCACGATGGGGTTCTTGAGGTCCGCCTCGTAGTAGTGGACCAGCATCTGGTCGTTGAGGCGGTTGATCTCCACGTCGAGCGGCTGCTGGTCGGCGGGAAAGACGAACAGCGTGGGCAACATGACGTCGCTGAGAAAACGCAGCGGGAGCTCGGGCGGCAGGGCGCGGGGCGGCTCGATGATCTGGGGGCTGATCAGCGCAAACCCCCAGTCGCCGAAGCTGGGCACCAGCGCATGATAGGGCAGGGGGTGCAGGTCGGCCGCCTCGAGCGTATCCACCACACACCAGTACGAGCGCGGGGCGAGGTAGGGCGACGTGGCTTGAACCACGCCCACACCGCTGGGCTTCAGGTTGGCCCGCAGGAGTCGGTAGAAGGCGCGGGTGTAGAGCTTGCCGAGCGAGAAGTTGTTGGGGTCGGGCAGGTCGACGATGGCCAGGTCGAAGCCGGCCTCGCCCTTGCGGCGCCGCTCGAGCAGCCACTCCATCGCGTCGGCGTTGTGCACGTGCACACGAGGGTCGTCGAACGCGTGGTCGTTGAGCCCCGAGAGTACCGGGTGGCTCGAGAACAGCTCGGTCATCGTGGGGTCGAGGTCGACCAGGTCGACACGCTCCACCTGGGGATGCCGCAGCAGCTCCCGAATGCCCAGACCGTCACCGCCGCCGAGCACCACCGCATGCACCGGGCCGCTGTGTGCGGCCATCGTGGCGGCGGGGTGCACCAGCGCTTCGTGATAGCGGTGCTCGTCGGTGCTGGAGAACTGCAGGTTGCCGTCGATGAACAGCCGAATATCGCTCTGCCAGCGGGTGATCGTGAGTCGTTGGTAGGGCGTCTTCTTCGAGAAGATGACCGGGAAGTCGTACAGCTGCGATTCGCCGAAGGTCTCGAGCTGGGGACCCATCGCAAAGCCGGCCGCCAGCGCAGTGACCACCAGCCCCGCTTGGGTCTGCAGCCAGCGCGGACGTTTGAGCGCGGGGGCGAAGGTCACCGCCGACCACAGCGCGATGAAGCCGTTGAGCAGCCCGAAGAACAGGCTGGTGCGCACCAGGCCCAAGTAGGGCAGCAGGGCCAGCGGAAACAGCACGCTGGCCGCGAGCGAACCCAAGTAGTCGAACGCCAGCACCCGCGCGACCAAGTCCTTGAGCGAGGCGGGTTGGGCTTCGTCGTCCTCGCCGGCCAGGATACGCATCAGCAGCGGGATCTCGAGCCCGACCATCGTGCCGACCGTGATCAGGATGCCGAACAACAGCGGCCGCACGGAGGCCAACCACGCAAACCCCAGGAACAGCGCCGCCGCCGAGAACCCGCCGACCAACGCGATGATGAGCTGGATCTGAATGAAGCGTGCATGCACGTCGCGCTCGACGTACTTGCTCAGCCACGACCCCAGCCCCATCGCGCTGAGGTACACGCCGATGACCAAGCTCCACTGCGTGACCGAGTCGCCCAGCAGATACGACGCCATCGTTGCGCAGATGAGCTCATAGACCAGCCCACACGTCGCAACGACGAGCACCGAGAACAGAATGAACCGGGGCTTCGCAGGCGGAGCCGTAGGCGCCGCAGGCCCATACTCGGCCCGCTCCACCACCGCCGCGGAACCGCCTTCGGCTTCGGTTTTGGCTTTGGCGGGCTCAGCGGACTCGCCGCCCGCAGCTCCACCCGGGGACTCTTCGCGAACCAACGTCGTTCCTCACCAAGAGAGCTGAGCACGCCTGACCAGCGCGTGAGAGCGCGACCGATGCTCAGCAAGAAAGCGGAGTATCCCGTAGGAGCGCGAGAGCCCCCGACCGTTGCTCAGCAAGAGAGCGGAGCGTCCCGGAGGGGCGCGGAGCGGAAGAAAAGGAAGAGGGTGCGAACGCACGTTGCCGTCCGAGGGATTCGGAGCGGGGCCCTCGCCCCGACAGGGGCCCCGTGGAGAATCCCGGTTCGAGGGAAGGGGAGGCTAACCGTGAACCGCGGCGCTGATGATGAGCGCGATGCCGATGATCACCGAGCCGATGATGATGCCCAGCGAGGTGTTCTGGTCTTCCTCGATCTCCTTGCGGATCGAGAACGGAGCGACCTTCACGATGATGAAGAACGCCAGCCCGAACAGGCCGATGCCGATGAGCGAGTAGATCAGCGCGCCGAGAAGTTGGGGGACGTCGAGCATCTCTGCGACCAGAATCGAGTTGAGGGAGTTGAGCTGCGCTGCCATGTCATTTGCCTCCTTGGTAGCCGCCGCCGAGCCAGATGAAGGCCGGGCCGCCGCGAACCGTTCGCTTGCCGCTGGTGTCGGTGGTGACCTTGCCCGTGTTGGGCGTGCCGGTCAAAAGGGCTCCGCTGGGGGCGGAGAACAGCAGCATCGCCAAGGAGCCGAAGCCGCAAACGCCGTAGATGATGTTGCGAATCATGGTGTTGCCTCAGCTCGAGCTGCTCACGTAGTCGCTGTTGGACCAGCGCCGACCCTCGTAGATGCGGGCCAGCAGCCAGAAGAAGATGGGGAAACCGAGAATGATGAAGAAGGGCAGCACGATGTAGCGGCCCAGGACCACGTTTTCGCGCAGGGTGTAGGCCATGCGCAGGTTGGTGGGCGGAGTGTTGGCCGCCGAGCCCTGTTGGCCCGCGCTGGGGGCGATCTGCAGCAGGTAGGTGCCGCCGGGCACCTTGCCCACCGTGACGGTGGGGCTCTGGTCGCCCTCGCGCCACGACTCGCCTCCCGAGACGCCGTGCCACTCCTCGGCGGTGGCTCCGAAGCCCACGGCCTTCTCGGTGTCCTGTGAGATCAGCATCACCTCGGCGTACGCCCAGGCGTTGGACAGGCCCGAGGCCTTGAAGTCGAACTCGAGGGTGGTGAGCTCGCCCTTGGTGCCGATCTCGATCTCTTGGCTGATCGTGTCGGTGACGGTCTGCCCGGTCTCCGAGAACACGACCTTGTTGCTGCGCCCATCCACGTAGGCGATGGCTGCGACGAGCCAGGCCACCAGCATCACGGCCAGGAGGATCCAGGTGATTGCGCGCCCCTTCTTGTAGGGGTTGGGCTGAATCATGGCCACGCCGGACGTGCGCGGCGGCTGCCCGGGCAGCTTGAAGGCCTTCCACACCTCGGCGCCGTCGATGTGGCGCATCTTGGTGAAGTTGACGTCTTGGCCGTCCTCGGTGGCGGCCTCCTCGATCGACATCGAGATCGGTGGCTTGATGAAGTCGTGGGCGACCGCTTGGTCACCAACCCGGACCTGCCACGGAAACTCGCCTTCGACGTAGCTGACGATCGCGACCGAGGTTTGAAAGTGTTTGTACTTCTCTTTGGCGAACGTGACCTTGCGATGCCCGAAGCCGGTCTCGAGCTGCGGCGCACCGTCGAGCGTCTGCCCGAGTGCCCACGACCCGTCGGTCATCGTGAACATCAGGTAGCGATAGCCGAGATAGGGGTTGTAGAGCAGGAACTCCTGCCACGGGTAGACGACCCCATCGACCCGGCACTCCCGCCACATAATGCCGATGACCTCGTAGTCCTCGGGGCCGTTGTCTCCTTGCAGGGTGCACCGTGCGTGCAGCGGCAGGGCGGACTCGCGGCGGGCGCGTTGGGCGGCTTGGACCACCTGCAGGTCGCCGCTGTCCTCGGGCGCGAGCTCGCTGCCGCAGTAGGGGCAGTTGACCTGTTCGACTGCACCGAAGCCGTGCAGCTCGATCGGGCCGCCGCACGCCGGGCAGTTGATCGCGCCGGTCTGGGCCTCTTCGCGGAAGAGCTTGCGTGGAGCGCTGGGAGCTTGAGCCGCCATCGTGAGAGTCCGTCAGGCCCCGGGGGCACGGCCAGCCGCCGCGGGGGGGGCGGGGCGGCGCCAGCCCTTGAACTGGCGAAGAGGGTGCAGCCCCACGTCGGCCAGCTTGATCGCTTCACCGAGGTAGGGGATGGGGCTGTTGTGGTTGGGGTTGGTGCCGTAGTCGAGCGAGAAGAACTCGCCCTTGTGACCGCGCAGGTCCACGCCGTGAAACAGCATGCCCGGCTCGGCCTCGAACGGCAGAATGCCCTCGGCACCCTTGTAGGTCGCAGCGCGGCGGTCGACGACGACCGCCGGAATGCCATCGATGACGATGGTGCTGTTGACCGCGATGTTGGCGTAGGGCGGGACCCGTCCGGCAACCACCTGCTGGTTCTTGGGGCGGGTGATCGCGAACTGGCCCTGCGCATCCGCGAGCCAGCCCGTGGTGCCGTCGGCGAAGTTCACGAACCACTCGTTCCAAGAGCCGCGGCCATACGCGACCTGCAGGCGCCCGGCGACCTCGAAGGGCGTGCCCTTGAAGCGGCCTCGGCTTCCCAGAATGATCGGCGATCCGTTATCGACCAGCGCCGACACCTGCCCGATCAGGGTGATGTCGACGCCGCGACGCACGATGGTGGAGTTGCAGTACTCACACACCAGCGAGACGGCGGTGCCGCGGAAGGGCGCGGGGGCGCCACAGTTGGGGCAGTGGGTTTGCGGCTGCTCCTGCATCGACGTCAGGCGCCGGCATCATGCCACGCCCGTGCCCGCGGCACTACTCCGTCGGATAGTCGGACATTCCACCGACGTTGGTGACGCGGGTGTAGCCGGCGGCCTGTAGGGAGGCCTTGGCTTTGCCTGCGCGGCCCCCAGACCGGCAGTAGACGACGATCGCCTTGTTCTTGTCGCCTCCGGTGAGCTTTTCGATCTCGGCCAGCTGGGCATCGATCTGGTCGTGGGCGATGTTGACCGAGCCTTCGATGTGGCCTTCGGCGTGCTCCTCGGGGGTGCGTACGTCGAGCAGCACCGCGCCTTCTTCTTCGACCAGGCGCTTGGCCAAGGCGGGATCTCGGTCGGGCAGGGCGTCCCCATCGGACTTCGCGGCACCCGCAGCCGGAGCATCCGAAGGGGCATCCGAAGTTTTGGGGGCGTCGGCGGGAGTGTTGGAGCAGCCGAGCGCCAGCACGGCGATCGCAAGGGCGAGCGTACGCATTGCGGGAGTGTCGAGCCGGGGTCCGGGGCTGTCAACGCCCGGCGCAAACCATGCCGGCGCTCAGGGCTGCCCGCGCACGCTCGGCTCTTCGCACACGCCAGGCGGCGACGGCTGCAGCCAGGCCGTGAGCGCAGAGGAGGCGACCGCGGCGGCGAGCATGAGTCCCGCGGTCCACAGCATTTGGCGACGGCGGGTGCGCACGAGCGGTGGACGAAGGGCGTCCAGCAGGTCTCGCATGTCGCGAAAGCGTTCGTGGGGCTCGAGCGCCATGCCGCATTCGAGTGCCTGGCGGATGCGTTGCGGAACGTCGCGCCGCGCCTTGACCTCGGTGCGGGTACCCGCGGCGTAGCTGCGGGCCTGCTCGACCGGGGTCTTGCCCGGAAACGGCCGGGCACCGTGTAGCGCCTCGTACAGGGCCACGCAGAACGCAAACTGGTCACTCGCCGCGCTCACGTCTCGCCCCAACAGTTGCTCGGGCGGCATGTATCCCGTCGTGCCGACGACGGTGTCCGCTCGGGTCATGCGGCGAGCCAACAGTGCGCCGTCGGTGGTCTCGAGCCAGGGGTCCGCGCTCGGCTCTCCACGCGCGAGTCCGAAGTCGAGCACCTTTACCCGGCGGTCCGGGGTGACCATGACGTTGTTGGGTTTGAAGTCGCGGTGCACCAGCCCGGCCTCGTGCGCTGCGGCCAGGCCCTCGCCCGCGGCGATGAACACCTCGAGCACATCTTCGACCGATCGCGGAGCGATGTGCAGCCACTTGCGGAGGTCGATGCCTCGCACGTACTCCATCGCGACGAACGTGCCGTGCGTCGTGGTGCCGATGTCGAAGATCGAGACGATGTTGGGATGGCACAGCCGCGCCAGTGCCAGCGCCTCTCGCTGCAGGCGTTGGCGGTAGCGTGCGGTGGGACGGCCGCGGCCTCGCACCAGCTTGACCGCCACGCGTCGGCCGAGTGTGGGGTCGACCGCTCCATAGACGGTGCCCATGCCGCCGCGTCCGATCACACGATGCACCACGTACCGACCCACGGCGGTGCCGGTGGGCAGTGCCCGCTGCCAGTCGGTCGCGTGCGGGCCCGCGTGTGCGTCGTGATGGATCGCCCTGGGCACGCCCGCGTCGGCCGATGTCGATCGGCCGGCCGCCGGGTGGGCGCGGACTGTGGTGCGGGGATCCATGGTGGAGCGAAGGACCCGGTGCGCTCAGAACGTCGCATCCTGAGTCGGCCGGGGGCGTCGTCCCCCATTGTCCTATTTCTCGTGCAGAAAAATCGGCAATCGAAATTACCTGTCACGGGGCAAAAGACACGGCCGGCAGGCCGAGTTCGGCCCAGGACGGGACACTGTTGCCGATCTACGGGCTGCGTGGCCAGAGCACCGGCGCCCGGCATGGACTTCAGGCCTGCGGTGCTACTGCCGGACCAAGGGCACATCGACGACGGCCTCGGCAGGTCCGGGCTCGATGCGGTCGGGCAGCGGACCGCGAGCCAGGGTCTCGACTCGGTCGACGATCACGCTGGGGTCGAGCGGCTCTTTGGCCGTGAAGAACAAGAAACGCTCGAAGTCTGGAGCATCGTCGAGCTCGAACGCGTGCAGCACCGCTTCGTTTTGCAGCGCCGTGTCGCCCGACGCGTCGTCCGGAAAGTGCAGGGTGACCGCACCGGCGCCGTCGACCGAGACCAACACGCCGTGCGCCCAGCCGCCGGAGCGGTACGAGACCTGAAGGGTGTCCCCTGCCGACACGGCAGCGCCCGCGAGCAATGGTTCGGCCCGAGTGCCGCGCTGGCGCTCGAGCACGACCGCCGCGTCGCCTTTGATCCGCTCGCCGTACGGAGGGTCCACGACCGCGACCCGCTCTCCGTCCACGGCGGCCGGCGGCTCCGCGTCTGGACGCGTCGCCAACACCAAGATCGTCGCAGCGGCGGCGGCGAGCAGACCGGCGGTGGCCCACAGCGGCCACCGAAAACCAGCCTCGGTGTCCGGTTCGAGTGCGTCGATGCGGGCCTGAATACGCCGCGCGATTTGGTCGGGTGGATAGTCTCCGAGCGCGGCTTCGTTGGAGGCTCGGAGCTGCTCGAGCCTGGGGTCGCCTGCGGCTTCGAGCTGGGCTTGGACCTGCTGCGCCTGCTCCGGAGGAAGTTCGCCGAGCAGCAGCTGCTCGACCAGAAGATCTGGAATGCGGTCCGTCATGGTGCCGTGGCCTCCAGTGCGCCGAGGGTGGACTTGAGTTTGCGGAGTCGCTTGCGGACGCCCGAGACGGACATGCCCACCGCCTCCGCCGTTTGCTCGAGGGTGAGTCCATCGTGCAGGTGCAGCGCCGCGATCGTGGCGGTGGATTCGGGCTCGTCCCGAAACAGTCGACCCAACAACGAGCGGGCGTCGCTCTGATCGACCGCGGCCGCGGCGTCGGCGATCTGCATGAGCTTGTCGGTCGCCGGGTCTTGCGGTCGACGTCGGGCCGACCGCATCCGGTTGAGGCAGATGCGAGTGGCGGTGGTGTAGAGCAAGGACGAGCAGCCGCGGTCGTCGAGCTGCTCTGCGCGGCGGACGATCTGAACGAACACGTCTTGCATGGCGTCGAGCGCTTCCTCTTCGTTTTTCAACATCGAGCGACAGCGACGAAGAACCATGGGGCCGTACCTTCGGTAGAGCGATGTGACGTCCAGGGCCACGCGCGCTGATTACAACACCGGGCCGCGTCGCGGGTGTCACCGTGATCCGTGGGGTGACACTTTCGGTTTGCGGCGGTGTTTCACGCCCTGATGGCCCCGCGCCCCATCGCCTACACCGTGTTCGCGGTGGCCTGCGTCTGTGCGCTGCTTGCGCTGGGGCGGCTCTGCAGTGGGGCACCGGCGTCGGTGGGGACGGGCTGGGCGACGCGGCGCGGCCTGGAACCCCACCTGGTGATCGACCGGCAGACCGCACGCACGGTGGAGCGGCTGCACTCGGGCGATGTCGTTCGTCCCGGGGACCTGGTGCAGGTCAGCTACGTCGCGGCGGGTCATCGCTACGGGGTGGTGGTGTCCGTGGATGGACGCGGTGCGGTGACGCTGCACCATCCCGCGGTCGCGCACCAGGCCTCACGCATCGAGGTGCGGGGCGAGGTGCCGTTGGACCACGCGTTCGAGCTCGACGACGCGCCGGGTTTCGAACGCTTCTTCTTCGTTGCCGCGTCGGCGGCTCCCCTCGACGCGTCGTTGGTGTTGGCTGCGGCGCATCGTTTGGCCCGTGATGGGCTCGTCGCGAGTCGCCAACAGCCGTTACCCTTGCCCGCGGACGTCGTGCAGTCCTCGTTCTTGCTTCGAAAGACCCCATGACTCGGTCCTCTGCCCTTCGCCCGATGTTCGCCTGCGTGTTGTGGGTGTTCGCCTTCTTGGTGTTCGGTGCTGCGCCGTTGCCGGCGAGCGCTGCACCCGGGGACGCCGTCGAGGTCACCGAGGTGCGCCGGTTTGCCCTGGTGGTGGGCGCCAACGACGGTGGCGCGGAGCGGGTCGTGCTGCGGTACGCGGTCGACGACGCCAACGCGGTCGCCAAGGTGATGGTGGAGCTGGGCGGGCTGCAGGCCCCCGACCGCGCCGTGTTGCGCGACCCCACGCCTGATGCGTTGGTCGCAGCGCTGGAGCGGTTGTCGACGCGGATTCGTGCCGCCCGAAGCAGCGGCGCCAACGTGCAGTTCTTCTTCTACTACTCCGGGCACTCCGACGAGCAGGGCTTGCTGCTGGGGTCCGAGCGCATGGGGTACCGCGAGCTTCGCAAGGCGATCGACAAGGTGCCGGCCGACGTGCGTTTGGCGATCTTGGACTCGTGTGCCTCGGGCGCGTTCACCCGCCTCAAGGGCGGCAAGAAACGGGCACCGTTTCTGGTGGGGGCTTCGGCCGACGTGAAAGGGCACGCGTTTCTCACCTCCAGCTCTGCCGACGAGACCGCACAGGAATCGGACCGGGTGGGGGGCTCCTACTTCACGCACTTCTTCACCACGGGCCTTCGAGGGGCCGCGGACGCGGACGGCGACAAGCAGGTCACGCTCAACGAGGCGTACGAGTTCGCGTTCGATGAAACGTTGGCGCAGACCGAGGCCAGCCGGGGCGGCCCGCAACACGCCGCCTACGACATCAACCTCACCGGCTCGGGCGACCTGGTGTTGACCGACCTGCGCCGCAACACCGCGCGGCTGGAGCTGGCGGCCGAAATCGGGGGCCGAGTGTTCGTGCGTCGCTCCGGCGGAGAGCTGGCGGCGGAGCTGTACAAACCCAAGGGCAGCGCGCCCGTGTTGCTGGCCCTCGAGCCCGGTCTGTACCAGGTGACGGTGGACGACGGCGATACGCTGCGTCGGGCCAGCAAGGATGTGCGCGCGCGCGGCCGTGTGGTGTTGGAGGCGTCGGAGCTGCGCGAGATTCAGCGCGAGACGACGACCACCCGGGGTGATGCCCGCTACCGCGATGTCGTGTTCGACGTGGGCTTGTTTCCGCCGCTTTCGCTCAATGGCCAGTTGGCGCGCAAACACGGAATCGAGGACACCGAGATCCGCAATACCGCCTCGTTCTCGCTCGTCTGGGGCCGCAGCGGGGTGGTCGATGGTGTTGCGATGTCCTTGGGAGGCACCTACGTGCGCGACCGCGTGGAAGGAGCCCAAATCTCGATGCTGGCCAGCATCGCGCCGGGCAAGGTCGAGGGCGCCCAGCTGAGCTACGTGGTCAACGTCGCGGGCGAACTCGAGGGGGCGCAGCTGGGCACCTTCTACAACCACGTCAGCGGCATTCGGGGCGCGCAGGCCGGCTTCGTCAACTTCGGGCGGGACGTTCGTGGCGCCCAGCTAGGCCTCATCAACGTGGGCCGGCAGGTCAAGGGCGCGCAGGTGGGCCTGTTCTCGTTTGCGGACTCCGCCGATGCACAGGTTGGGCTGTTCACCGCGACGCGGGAGTTCGGCGTGCATCCGGGCCTGTACACCTCGGACACCGGTCTGCTCGGGTTGGCGCTGCGCTTTCCTGCCCGCCGAACCTACTCCGAGATGATGATGGCGATGCACCCCATGGGTTCGGGCGAGAGCTGGAACTTCGGGTTCGCGTTTGGCGTGCACAACCCTCTGGCCCACAAGCTGTTTCTCGACATCGACTTGGCGACCTTGGGCGTCGCCAACGGTCTCGGGTTCCGCATGCCGATCGGGCTCATGAACAAGCTGCGGATCACCGTCGGATGGCAGCCCTACGAGCGCCTGTCGGTGTTCGGCGGCCCCACGCTGTCGATGCTCACCGACCAGGTCGAGGAGGAAACGCGCGAGACGGTGCGGCCGGGCTACGGCTGGGGCAGCACGATCTACGAAGGCAGCGCCCGGATCCGCATGTGGCCCGGCTTCACCGCCGGCGTGCGGTTCTGAAGCCTCAGGTCCGGAACCCTCGGTTGGCCCAGCCTCACCTTCGGCACTTCCTTCTTTTTCCGCTCCGCACCCCAATCAAGTCGTGCTAACCCGGATCGCTGCTCGAGCGAGGTCGGAGTCGTGGTGACACTTCGCAGGCGGGTTGGTGTTGCACCGAGTGATGGCCAACGCGACCCTCATTCTCGCTTCGTTCCTGGCTGCGTCGGCGGCACCTGCTCCGGCCCCCAGCCCAGAGCCGGCGCCGGCCGAGGTCACGGCGCCCGCACCCACGCCCGCGCCCGAGGCCGAAATGCCCGCACCGGACATGCCGGCCGAGGAATCGGTGACCGCCGAGTCCATCGAACCTGCCGAGGAATCCGATGCTGTCGAACCCGACGCCGCGGATGCCGAGACTGTGGTGGCGGAAGCAGAGCCGGCCGTGCCCGCGGAGGACTCGCAGTCCGAGAACACGCCCGAGTACGAAGACGTGCCCTTCAACATCGGGCTGTTTCCGCCGGTGTCGATCAACGGCAAGTACAAGGACCGACGGGTGCGTAACAACTTCTCGATCGGCCTGCTGTGGACACGCGCCGCGCGGGTCGAAGGGGTGACCACCGCGGGCGGCATCACGGTCGTGACCGAGTCGATGGAAGGCGTCGCGGCCGGTCAGTTCGGCAACATCAACCGCGGAGACATGGACGGCGTGCAGGCGTCCATTCTGTTCAACACCGCCGAAAACCTGCGGGGCGTTCAGGCCTCCCACGGCTACAACTGGGCGCGCCAGGTTCGTGGCGCGCAGTTCGGACTCGTGAACGCCGCCCACACGGTGCGCGGAGTTCAGTTCGGCTTGGTCAACGTCGCCGACGAGGCGGACGCTTCGATCGCGCTCATCCCCGTGACTCGCAAGGGCGGCTTTCACCCCGAGGTGTTCACCAGCGACACCGCGATGATCAACTTGGGCTTTCGCCTGCCTGCGAAGTACACGTACATGTTCGCCTCTGTCGGCCTGCAGCCATTGGGGCGCCTCGAAGACGGCCGCTTGTCCACCTCGGACGGCGCAGGCCGAGCGTGGGAAGCAGGCCTCGGCATGGGCGGTCACATCCCCTTGTCGAAGCGCTTCTCGCTGGACATCGATCTGGGCGGCTACGTCGTCAACGACTCCCTCGCCTGGGCGGGCCCGGTCGGCAGCATGTCCCGCATGCGCTTTCTGGTGAACTACAGCTTCGCCAAACGCTTCACCGTCTGGGGCGGCCCCACCATCACCGCCCTCGTCGACGAAGCCGATCGCGGCATCGACCGCCCCGGCTACGGCTGGGTCGCCGGCCGCTACAACGGCGACGAAGTCCGCGTCCGAGCCTGGCCCGGCTTCGCCGCGGGCTTGAGGTTTTGAGCCTTCGCGATTGCGGACCCCGGGGCTCTGCGCCTTCGCGATTGCGGACCCCGGGGCTCTGCGCGCCCCCCCTTTGGGTGAGGGGGGCGCTCCGAGTCCCTCAGTGGGCGCGCGTATGCTTGGCGTCATTTCCTTTTTTCCCGCTGCGCACCCCCTCCGGGGGTACTCCGCTCTCTGCTGGGCGGAAGGAGCGAGCACTGCTTTCGCACTGCGGAGCAAGCGGGGCGCGTGTGCTTGGCGTCGTTTCCCTTTCTTCCCGCTGCGCATCCGCTCCGGGGGTACTCCGCTCTCTGTTGGGTGGAGGGGTCGAGCACTGCTTTCGCAGCTGCGGAGCAGGCGGGGCGCGTGTGCTTGGTGTCGTTTTCTTTCTTCGCTGTGCACCCGCTCCGAGGGTACTCGGCTCTCAGCGGGCCGGAGGCTTTTCGGGAGGAGGCGCACGTCGAAGTTAGGGCCCGAAGAAGAGAGCAGGCGCCGGCCGGACGCAAAGCCCCGGAGTCCGCAACCCGAGAGGGAGCCCCGAGCACCCCACGCTGCGAAGGCAGTGCTCGACCCCTCCGCCCAACAGAGAGCGGAGTACCCCCGGAGGGGGTGCGCAGCGGAAAAGATAGAGACGGCGCCGACCAGACGCGCGGCCACTGAGGGGTTCGGAGCGCCCCCTCACCCGGAGGGGGGGCGCGCAGAATCCCGGTGCTCCGCATCCTGAAGGCGAAGCGGCGCAAGCAGGGTTTCGACGTCTTCTTCGGAGAGGCTGAAGCCGGTACGGCCGGTGGCGCGGCCTTCGTCGGCTTGGACGGCTTGGGCGAGGGCGCGTTTGTGGGCCTGCAGGGAGAGGATGCGTTCTTCGACGCTGCCCTCGCAGACCAGGCGGTAGACGGTCACGGGGCGCTCTTGGCCGATGCGGTGGGTTCGGTCGATGGCTTGCTGCTCGACGGCGGGGTTCCACCAGGGGTCGTAGAGGATGACCGTGTCGGCGGCGGTGAGGTTGAGGCCGGTGCCGCCGGCCTTGAGCGAGACCAGCATGAGTGGGACCTCTTTGGCCTGAAAGCGATCGACCAGGGGCTGTCGCTTGCGGGTGCGGCCGGTGAGCATCAGGTAGGGCTGCTCGGCGGATTCGAGCCGGGCCGCGACGAGGTCGAGCATTTTGGTGAACTGCGAGAACACCAACACCCGGTGGCCCGAGGCGATCAGTGGCTCGAGCAGCGCCATCAGTTCGTCCAGCTTGGACGAGCTCTCCGGGGGATCTTCGATGCGGGGCGCGAGTCGGGCGTCGCAGCAGATCTGGCGCAGTCGCAGCAGGGCTTCGAGCACCACGATACGGCTGAGCCCGAACCCTTTTTGGCGCAGAGCTTCGCGGACCTCGTCGCTGACCACCCGGCGCACCGTCTCGTAGAGCTCGCGCTCGCGGGGGCTGAGCACCACGCTGCGGACCACCTCGGTCTTGGGGGGGAGCTCTTCGAGCACGGCGTCTTTGGTGCGCCGCAACAGGAACGGCGCCACACGCCTGCGCAGGCCGCCGACCGCATCGGTGGCGCCGCGCTCGGCCGGGCGCGCGTAGGCGCGGGCAAACTGCGCTTGTGCGCCCAGCAGCCCGGGCGCAACGAAACGAAAGATCGACCACAGCTCGATGAGGCTGTTTTCGATCGGCGTACCGGTGAGTGCGAGACGTTGGCGGGTGCGAAGCCCTCGGGCTGCCCCGGCGATCTTCGCCCGTGGGTTCTTGATCGCCTGCGCTTCGTCGAGTGCAACCAGGTGGTACTGCGTCGCGCGCAGGGTGTCGTCGCGCAGCAAGGTGGCGTAGCTGGTGAGCACCAGGTCGAAGTCTTCGAGGCGGTCGACCGTGAGCGCCCGGTCGGGGCCGTGGGCCATGCCCACCCGCAACGCCGGGGTGAACAGTGCGGCTTGTTGTGCCCACGTGCCCAGCACGCTCACCGGAGCGACGACCAGTGCGGGCCGATCGAGTCGGCCGGCTTCGCGCTCGGCCAACACGTGTGCGAGCACTTGCACCGTCTTGCCCAGGCCCATGTCGTCTGCGAGCACGCCTCCGCAGTGGGTTCGACGAAGCAGCTGAATCCAGGCCAGACCCACGCGCTGGTAGTCGCGCAGCTCGCCCTGAAATCCCTCGGGGATTTCTGCGTCGTCGGGCCCGACACCGGCGAGCAGCGTCTGGCCCAAGGAGGCGAGCGCGTCGTTCCCCTGCCAGCGGTCGACCTCGAGCTGCGCCAACCAGGCCGCGTCGTAGGTGGAGGCGCGCAGGCGAATGTCGGGGCCCTTGCGGCCGTCGGTCATCGACAGCAGACCGTCGAGCAGTCGTTGCACCTTTTCGGCGGGAACGCGCAGCAAGGTGCCGTCGTCGAGCCGCAGGGTCACCGACGCACCGACCACGATGCGGTCGTGTTGCAGGCGTCCCGCTTCGATCGCTTCGAGAAGGACCGGGAGTAGGTTGACGCGCCGCAGACCCTCGGGGCCTTCGACGTCCACGCCCAGCTCGAACGTGAACCAGCCGTCGGGGTTGGGCGCGTCGTCGATGTCGACGTACCAGGCGGTGGGTTCGGTGGGCGCGAGGGCTTCGGGGGCGGTGCCGGTCCGCTGCCAGCCGCGGGACTCGAGCACGGGCAGCACGTCGAGCAGGGTCAGCCATCCGTCCGCGTCGAGCGTGACGAAGCCGTCGGCGTCGGGGGCCGGCAGGCCCAGGTCTTGCCAGGTGCTCAGCGCGTGCCGTTCGGCCTCGGTGTCGCGGGGGCTGACGTGCAACGCCATGCCGTCCCAGTGGCACACCTCGGCCTCCCCGCCGCGTAGCGGCACGCCGACTTCGCCGTACCGAAACGCGATCGCGGGGGAGCCGGACCCGTGTGTCTCGGGCAGGTGGAGGGTGGGGGTCAGTGGCGTGTGGGCCTGCTCGACGGCCCCGTGCAGGGGGGCGGGCAGGCCAAGCGCTTCGACCCGGGCACGCAGGTCGTCGCCAGCGTCGACGTCGATCGGCACGTCGGCGGAGACGAACACCGCGCGCAGCTGCCCGGCACTCAACGGCATTCGCAGCGGGCCCGCCGCTCCGGTCTTCGGGTCGAGCCACACCGGGGCGTCGAGCGGCAACACCACGTGTGCACTTTCGGCCGCGCGCAGCTGAAGATGCTGCGTCCCGTCGGGTCGGGGCTGCCAGACCGCGTCGGCCTGACCGGTCTCCTCGGTCCACTGCACGACGGGGCCGTCCCATCGAAGCCAGCGCACCCGTCCGGTGTTCACGAAGCGGCGCCACAGCGCGGCCGCGCCCGGATGCGGCTCGAGCGACTCGTCGTCTTGGCGAGCGTGGGTCCGCAACGCGTGCCACAAGTCGAGGTCGCTGCGTTGCACACCCGCGGGAATGACCGTCTGTGCGGAGCCCACCACGAGACGGGCGGTGCGGGGCTTGCTACGGCCGTCAGCGTCGATCGGGCCGACCCGAGGCGCGATGCGAAGCCGCCAGCCCGCGTCCTCGTGCCGTTCGATGCCCAGCACGTAGCGGACCTCTCGTCCGGCGGGTTCGGGCAACTCGGGGACGGGCAGTCGCGGCAGGATGCGCGAGGGTGCCGAGGACGTGTCCGCCTCGGCCTGGGCCAACCAATCGATCAGCGCCTTGCGTGCAGCCACTTCTTTGGCCAGCGAAGGGTCGGCGAGCGTGTGCAGGGCGGCCGCGAGATGGTGGCAGTCGTAGCGGGTGTCGCAGGTGCACTGCCCGTGCACGGCCGTGCGCGCGAGCTGGAACTCGACCGTTTGCGTGCGGGTCTCGCCGACCTTGGCGGTGTACCAGCCGCGCATGCCGTCAGCTTCGGCACAAGAAAGGACTGCGCCCGCGCGCGCCAGTGCGGCACCGCGTTGCCAGACCGCGGGCTCGAACTGCCGGGCGAGGGCGTCGAGATCGAGTTGAACGTCGCTCATGCGGTGGGTTGCGATTCGAGCTTGGGCACCCCGGCCGCGGCCGCGAGCATTGCCGCGCAGATGCAGGTCGCCGTCAGGGCGATACCCGGCTGCACGCCGCCACCGAGGAACTGCAGGCGCAGCCACCCGAAGGTCGCGGCGACGAGCAGAGCTCCCCAGCGGGTGAAAAACAAAACCGGAGTCGGGCGAACGCGCGCGGCGAAGACCTCACCCACGCGGGCAAGGATTGCCGAGCCGCTCACACCGAGCAAAGCCCAGGGTGCAAAGCCCTGACCTCGATTGGCGATGAGCAAGCCGAGCAGAAACACCTCGACGATGAGCAGTTCCGTGCCGCGGCGAATCGCCCATGCGCCGAACGTGCCTCGCGAGGCGCCGTGTGCCGCGACGAGCAACCCGAACACGTAGGGTAGGCCGACGGTGAGGCCGAGCAGCAACCCCGAGAGCAGGTCACCGCGCACCACGTCCACGACCAAGTCGAACACGCTCTGCCCGCTGTCGGGGTCGAGCGGGAGCAACGCGCAGCCAGCCAGCAGCGCGCCGAGGACACCGCAGCGCGTCGAGGCCGAGAACAGCGGGTTGTCGCCGGCGGGGGACTTCACGGCCGCCAAGTTTACTCCTTGTGGAGGGCGACTACGGGTTTGGGTTGTAGCTCATCCAGCTCAGGCCGTTGGAGCGGTTGACCAGGTCGTTGTAGGCGCGGCTGAGCTTGTCGGGGGAGCCCTCGACCATCCAGCCCGATGCCGTTCCGATTCGCGACAGTTCGCTCTTGCTGAACGCTTTGTTGTCGCGCTTGCGGCGCATGACCTCTTTGGCGGCCTTGAGGTAGTCCTCGGCGCTGTCGATGAACGAGCCGAACATCATGACGGTGTCGGCTTCGGCCTCGTTGGCCTTGACGTACTTGTCGGCCTCCTCGAGGGCGGCGTCGTAGGCCGAGAGCGCTTCGTCGAGGCGCTTGAGATCGATCGCGTCCAGGCTCGGGGCATCTCCGGCCCCCATCAGCGCCTTGGCCTTGGCCATGACGTTGGCCTGCTGGAACCGCAGCTTGCGACCCTCTTCTTTTTCGAGCGTCTCGAGGCGGCGCTCCTGAAGCTTGTCGTTGCGCTCACCGACCATCTTGCGCAGCGCCTGGTCGGCGTCTTGAAACGCGCCGAAAGCCTTGGCCAGGCCGTCGTGCATTTCCTTGCCCTTGGCAAAGCCGTCGTCCTTGTAGTCCTCGTGGTCGTAGTACTCGTAGGCGTCGTGGATCAGCGGCTGCACCGTCTTGTAGGCGTCGGCCCAGGCGGTGGCGGCTTTTTCGAGCTCGGCATCGCTGGGCTCTGCGGCATTCGCGTTGTTGATGCCGTCGATGCAGCTCTGGTTGAGCTCGTGGTCGTAGGTCCCGTAGACGTTGCTCTCTTTGCCAGTGACACCCTTTTCGATGTCGACCCAGCTCGCGTAGCGATCGGCGGCATCGAGCACGCGCGCGGACGGCCCGTTGATGCAGTCGATATAGCCCTGAAGCTTCATGCCGAGCTTGTCGTCCTCGGACAAGTCGGCGTTGGCGGCTGCATTGCTCGCCTCGCCGACCGCCTCGGCACCTTTTTCGATCAGATCGGTGACTTGGTCACAGCCGCCCAGAGCGAGCGCGAACATGATGGGGGCGAGGAGGCGCCGGGACATGGTCCGGTTCTACCAGAGCGCGGCGCTCACGTGGGAGGGGCGAGTGGCAGTCGCAGATGCACGGTGACCCCCTCGTCGGGGCGCGGCGTGACCGAGATGCTTCCGCGGTGGCGCTCGATGATCTTCCTGCAGAGCGCCAGCCCGACGCCCATTCCATCCCGTTTGTCGCCATCGAGCTGGGTGAACAGGCCGAAGACCTTCTCCGCATGCTCGGGGCTGAAGCCGCGGCCGTTGTCCGAAACGTCGATGGCCGCGTGGGCTCCATCGACCGCTCCACGCACCTGAATGCGCAACTGGCGGTCGGGGGAGCGATACTTGATCGCGTTGTCCACGAGGTTCGCGAACACCGAGGTCAGCGGTGCGGGCACGCCCAGCACGGCCGGGAGGTCGGTCACCTCGACGGTTGCGTCGGCAGCCTTCAGGTCCGCCTCGCGCTCTTGAACGATGCCTTCGAGTAACGCGCCGAGATCCACCGACTCGGTCCGGCCATCGGTGCCGACCACCTTGGCGTAGCGGTAGAGCTCGCCAACCAGCGCCCGCATGCGGCTCGCAGACCGCGTGAGGCGCGTGAGGTACTCCTTGACGTCTTCGGACGCCGATTCGTCGAGTTCCTCCTCGAGCAGCTGGAGAAATCCGAGCATCGTGCGCAACGGCGCTTGCAGGTCGTGGGCCGCGGCATACGCAAACTGTTCCAGCTCGGAGTGGCGCTGCATCAGTGCCTGCTCACGCTCGGTGACGTCCTGAAACACGCCGAACAGTCCGGTGACGTCTTTGGCGTTGGGGTCGAGCTGGGCGCGGCCCACCGCTCGTACCAAGCGCTCTTCCCCGTCGGAGCGCTGCAGGCGGAGTCGAAAGTCCCATCCCGCCCGCCGTTCGATTGCCGACTCCACATAGCGCTGCACACCGTCGCGGTCGTCCGGGTGATATGCGGCGATCGCGTTCTCCACCGTGGGCCGAAACGACTCCGGGTCGAGTCCGTGAATCCGGTAGACGTTGGGGGACCAGTGCAGCGCGTTGGTCGCGACGTCGATGCGCCAGTGCCCGAAGTTGCCGAGCTGCTCGGCGAGCTCGAGGGTTTCGACCTGGCGTTGGGCGGTCGCCAGTGCCTCGCGAAGCGGAGTCACATCGCGCGCGCTGGCGTAGATGCGGTCGCCGACGGGGTGACTGTTCCACTCGATCCATCGCCAGTCCCCGCTCTTGGTCTGATAGCGGTTCACGAAGCGAACGGTGCGGTGTCCCTCCGACAGGCGGGTCAGCTCGGTCAGGGTCGGCTCCACATCGTCGGGGTGCACGAACTCGATGAACGCACGTGCGCGAAGCTCGTCCAGGCTCCAGCCCAGCATCGTCCACGCGTCGTTGAGCCACAGGAAGTAGCCCTCGACACTCGCGACCGCCAGCATGTCGTCCGTGTCCTCGACGAAGTGGCGAAAGTCGGGTTCCACCGCATCTGCCATGTTGTGTTCACGCTACCGGACGGTCGCGACACCGGATCGGGTGTGGACCGAATCGGGCCGTTCGCATCCGCGCCGCGGGTGGCAGTACCATGGCCCGGTGGGGACCTCTCCGGACGCAGCGCCCGTCGTCGTGGTGATCGACGATGATGACGACGACCGGTTCTTGTTTCGGCGAATGCTGAAGCGGGCGGCCCCGAACGCAGTTCTGCACGAGTATGAGGCCGCCGACTTGGCGCTGGACGACTTCGTCGATCCCGCGCGCTTCGATGCGTCGTTCGGTGGCGCGCGACCGCTCGTCGTGCTCGACATCAACATGCCGCGCATGTCCGGCTTCGAGTTTCTGGAGCGGGTGGCGGAGCTGCGGCGCACACAGATCCGAGTCGTCGTCGTCAGCGCATCCGACAATCCCGACGACCAGGCACGCGCGCGCAGCTTCGCGGTCGTGGAAGCGGTGCACGCCAAGCCGCTGTCCACCGCGCTGCTGCGTGAACTCTGCTCTGCGTGACGCGGCGCTGCAACGAACACGGCCACGCATCCCGAAGGACACGTGGCCGCCCGCACGAGCTCCCCGAGGGGCTTACATGCGTTCGAAGATGCCGGCTGCACCCATGCCGCCGCCGATGCACATCGTGACCATGGCGTAGCGGCCTTGGCGACGATGCAGCTCGTGAATCGCGGTGGCGGTGAGCTTGGCACCGGTGCAGCCCAGCGGGTGGCCCAGCGCGATGGCGCCACCGTTGGGGTTGACCTTCTCTTGGTCCAGGCCGAGCTTGCGAATGACCGCCAGCGACTGGGCCGCAAAGGCTTCGTTGAGCTCGAAGACGTCGATGTCCTTGAGCTCGAGGCCAGTCTGCTTGAGCACCTTGGGAATGGCCTCGACCGGCCCGATGCCCATGACGTCGGGCGCGACCCCGGCGACCGCAAAGCCGACGAAGCGCGCCAGCGGTTTGAGGCCGAGCTCTTCGGCCTTGGTCTTGCTCATCACGACCGACGCAGCCGCGCCATCGCTCATCTGCGAGCTGTTGCCTGCGGTGGCGGTGCCCTTGACGTGGAACGCCGCGCGGAGCCTGCCGAGTGCCTCGAGGTTGGTGTCGGCGCGTGCGCCCTCATCGACCGCGAACGTCTTGCCCTCGGCGGTCGTGATCGGGACGATTTCGTCCTTGAACTTGCCCGCCTCGATGGCGGCCACGGCCCGCTTGTGACTCTCCAGGGAGAACGCGTCCTGGTCTTCGCGGCTGACCTCGAAGCGCTGGGCGACGTTCTCGGCGGTGATGCCCATCGAGATGTAGTACTCGGGATGGTTCTTCACCAACTCGAGGCTGAGGGTGGCCTTGTTGCCGCCCATGGGCACCATGCTCATCGACTCGACACCGCCTCCGATGCCGCAGTCGATGACGCCCAGCTGGACGCGCTCGGCCACGGTGGCGATGGCCTGCAAACCGGAGCTGCAGAAGCGGTTGATGGTGATGGCGGAGCTGGAGTCGGGCAGGCCCGCGCCCAGTCCGATCATGCGGGCCACGTTGAGGCCCTGTTCGGCCTCGGGCATGGCGCAGCCCATGACGACATCGTCGACGATCTCCTTGGGGAAGTTGTCCCCGAGGCTGTCGAGCACGCCCCGGAGCATCTCGATCGAGAAGTCATCGGGGCGGGTGTTTCGCAGCGCGCCTTTGACGGCCTTGCCGACGGCGGTGCGACGGGTGGCAACGAGAACGGCTTCTTGGAATTGAGGCATTGTCTTCGGTTCCTTTCGTGTTCTCGCGCTTAGTTACGCAGAGGCTTGCCGGTCGACAGCATGTGCGCCATCCGGTCTTTGGTCTTCTGCGTGCCGCAGAGGCTGACGAACGCTTCGCGCTCGAGGTCGAGGATGTCCTGGGCCGTCTTGGTGGCGCCCGAGGACTCCATGCCGCCCGAAAGGACGTGGGCGATCTTCTGTGCGACGAGCTGGTCGTGCTCGGAGGCGTAGCCGCCCCAGGCGAACATCTGCGCGCCCATCAGGAAGCTGGCGCCACGCGATGCGCCGATGACCGTGAGCTGCTCGTTGCGATCGGGCGGGACGAAGCCGGCCTCGGCCATGCCGATGGCTTTCTTCTTGGCTTCGGCGATGACGCGGTTCTTGTTGAACACGATCTTCTGGTTGGCACCGATGAAGCCCTGCGCCTTCGCCTCGTCGGCGCTGGTGGCCACGGTGGCGGCCGCAGCCGCTTCGAAGCCGCGACGCACCCAGGGGTAGGGGTCGCCGTCGGGGACTTGGCTGGCCCAGGTGCTGGCACGGCGCACGATCTCCTTGAGACCCCCGCCGGCCGGCAGCACGCCCACGCCGATCTCGACCAGGCCGATGTAGCTCTCGGCCGCGGCCACGGTGGCGTTGCCGTGCATGACGGTTTCGCAACCACCGCCCAGCGCCATGCCGTGCGGTGCGGTGACCACTGGAACGGGGCTGTGACGCACGGTCATCAGTGCTTGCTGCAGGTCGTTGACCGCCTTTTCGAGCTCGTCCCACTTGGACTGGCCCGCGAGCGCCAAGATGGCGAACAGGTTGGCGCCAACGCAGAAGTTCTCGCCGTTGTTGCCGATGACCACGCCGCGAAGACCGTGCTTCTCGGCATTGGTGACGGCACTGACCATCATGTTTCCGATGCCGTCGTCGAGCGCGTTCATCTTGGAGTGGAACTCCACGCACCCGATGCCGTCGCCGAGATCGACGAGGCTCGCCGAGGGGTTGCTCTCGATGACCTTGTTCTGCTCTTTGAGCGCCGAGAGGATCAGGATGCCCTCGGGTTGCGGCACGGCCTCGTGGGCCTTGCGCTCGGCGATGAACATGGTGCGCTCGGCTTCAGGTCCGGCGTACCAGGTGGCGTCGTCACCCTTCGCTTCGAGCAGGGCCTTGGCCGCCGGCGCGACCTCGAGACCCATGCCCTCGAGCTGCTCGACCGCCCACTTGACGCCGACGGCGTCCCACATGGCGAACGGGCCTTGCTCCCAGCCGTAGCCCCACTTCATGGCGTCGTCGATCTCCTTGGGACCGTCGCTGATCTCGCCCAGGCGGTTGGCGGAGTAGTTGAACAGAGGCAGGTAGACCTTGCGCAGGAAGTCGCCCGCGCGGCCTTCGAGGCGCAGCGCTGCGTGCAGACGCTTCTGCCAGGGCAGCTTCTTGATCTTGTCGACCTCGGGGAACTTGGCCTTTTCCTTGTCGCGGTACTCGAGCGTGTTGAGATCGAGCGCCAAGACCTTGCGCTTGCCGTTTTCGTCCTTGGTCTTCTTGTAGAAGCCCTGCTTGGTCTTGTCGCCCTTCATCCCCTTTTCGAACATCTGCTCGATCTTGGGGTGCACCACCATCTGGTCGTGCATCTCGTCGTAGTTGGCGGCGGACTTGTCGGAGCTGGTGGCCTTCTTGAGGTTGCCGATGACCAGCGCGGCAACGTCGATGCCCACCAGGTCGCCCAGGCGGAAGCTGCCCATCTTGGGGCGGCACATCAGCTTGCCGTTGAGCAGGTCGACTTCCTCGACCGTGTACCCACCGTCGAAGGTGGTGCCGAAGGTCAGCAGCATCTCGCCGATGCCGATGCGGTTACCGATGAAGTTGGGCGTGTCGCGGCAGGGCACGATGCCCTTGCCGAGCACGTGGTCACCGAACGCCGACAGCTCGGCGGCCACCGTGGGATCGGTGTACTGCGAGCTGACCACCTCGAGCAGGTGCATGTAGCGGGGAGGGTTGAAGAAGTGCATGCCCACGACGCGCTTGCGTGCGTCCTCGGGCAGGTCTTCGGCGATCGAACCCACGGGCAGACCGGAGGTGTTGGTCGCGAGCACGGCGTGGGCGGGCGCGGCCTTGGCGATGCGATCGAACAGCGGCTTCTTGATGTCGAGCCGCTCGATGACCGCCTCGAGCACCAGGTCCGACTCGGCGACGGCCTTTTCCAGGTCGTCTTCGAGGTTGCCCGCGGTGATGCGCGACGCGAACGCCTTGTTCATGTACGGCGCAGGCTTGGTCTTGAGCATCTGCTTCATCGCGCCCAGAGCCAGCGCGTTGCGCTTGGCCGCCGGGGCGTCCTTCTCGACGCCCTTGGGAACGATGTCCAACAGGTGGGTGCGAATGCCGGCGTTGGCGAACTGGGCCGCGATCTGGGCGCCCATCGTGCCAGCGCCGATCACGGTCGCGACCAGCTCGTGCGGGGGACGGTTGAGACTCACGGGCGGAGCGTAGCCCCGCGGCGCCAGGCGGCTCTAGTGGTATCGGGGCACCTTGGGCCTGCCGTTTTGCAGCGGGGCGGGACGCCTCACGGCGCGCAACCGCACCGCATCGGAATCACATGCAATTTGGGTGAGCGATGCTACCGTGAAAGACTAGGAGTAATGGACGGTCGGACCACCCAGAAGCTGCGTCTGGGCAGCCTTGGGCTGCTGGCCCTGACAGGGTTGGTGTTCACGGCGTCGCCGAGCGCTTCGGATGCGCAGGGCGACCCGATTCCGGCCGCAACCGACGGCGCAGATCTCCCCGACGCGCAGCCCGAGCCCGATGCGGACACGGCCGTGCCCGAGGCCGCAAATGATGCCGATGCCGACCTCGTGGGGATCGACGGCCCGCTGGTCGGCTTGGACGGGGCGGCTACCGCGCTGGCGATTCGCGACTACGCGACGGCGTTGCGGTTGTCGGAGGAGCCGGCGGCGGAGCCCGGTTCCGCGGCTTGGTTCCGGGTCGGCGCGTTGCGGGGCCGGGCACAGCGTTTGGCGGGAACGCCCGCCGACTCCGTCGCCACGCTCGCGCCGCTGTGGGAACACAAGCGGCTCCGCAAAGAGTTTCCGGCCGAGGTGCTGGGCTTCGAGTTGGCGCAAGCCCAGCTGGATGCGGCCGCCGCCCTCACCGACGACGTCGCCAAGGCCGATGACCTGCGCAAGCAAGCGGTCTCGGTGCTTCGCAAGGTTCGCAAGGCGTCGCCGATTCGCAACTTCGCGCAGGTCCGCGTGCTCGAGGCGAGGGCGCTTGCGTCGGTCCGCGGTACTGATGCCAAGTCCACCGTGCTCGCTGGGCGCAAGGCGGTCTCCGCTCTCGACAAGATCATTCGCGACCACCCCAACCACCCCGACATCGGCTGGCTACAGCTCGAAAAAGCGCGGGCCCAGGTGCGGGCCGGCAAAGCCACCGATGCCGCCGCCGAGTTCCGGGCGATTCACATCAGCCGTGCGGGCGAGCCCGAAGCCGCGGTCGCGTGGACCGAGCTCGAAGCGCTGGCCGAGCAGTCCGGGCGGGTGCGGTTGAAGTCGCTCAGTGTCACCGAACAACTCGATCGGGCGATGGCTGCGCGCCGCCTGCGATGGGTCGACCTGTCGCGAGAAATCCTCGACGAAGTGATCGAGACGACGCCGTCCAAGTCGCTGCGCACGCAGGCGCGCTCGTCTCGGGCCTACACCGCCTACAAACAGCGAGACTTTGCGCGCTGTGCCGACGACCTGCGCCCGTCCTACGAAGCCACAGGATCGATCGACACCCGCGGTCGCCTCCTGCGCTGCCTCGAGCGCGGGGCGATGTACGACGAGGCGCTCGGCATCTACGACACCGCGGCCAAGAGCAAGAAGAAGTGGTCGCGCCAGAGTGCGTTGTGGGACGCGACGATGCTCGCGGTCCGGGCGGGCGAGTACGCACGCGCCGAGGGCTACCTGAAGCGCTACGAGAAGGAGACGTCGGGCCACCGACAAACGCGGGTGTGGCTGCATGCCTGGCTGCCGATGCGCCTGGGGCGGGTCGACGAGGCCATCGCGGGCTTTGAAGAGGCCGAGCGTTACGCCTCCGACCGCACCCGCGCCCGGTACTTTCGCGGCAAGCTGCTGCTGAGCAGCGCGGACGCGTCCAAGCAGCTCGAGGGCGAAGCGCTGCTCACCGAGCTGATCGACCGCAGCCCGCTGTCGTACTACGGCTTGATGGCACGCCAGCGCCTGCTCGACGCCGAGCGCACCGTGCCCGACGCTCCATCGCTCGAGCCCAACCGCGGCGAGCCGGTTCACCCCACGCGCGCAGAGGTCTCGGCCAACCTGTCCGAAATGGACACCGCCTTCGGTGACGCATGGCCCGAGGTCCGTCGCATGCGGCAGTTCTACGCCGCCGGGTATCTCGAAGAGGCGCGTCGCGAGCTTCGTGTCGCGGTGCAGGCCTACGAAACACGGGGCGCGAAAGCCAGTGGGGTGCGCAACGAGTCGTTCTTGGTCGGCCTGGGCTGGAAGCCCGACTGGAGTTATCCCCGCATTCGTCCCACTCGTGACGGCTATCGCACCCTGCGAAGCAAAGAAGACTCCGCTGCGCTGTCCTCCGGTCTGCGCGAGCTCGCCCGCGGCCTGGACGAGCCCTATCGGTTCGCCAAGCTCAGCACCTCGGCCGATGGCGCATTCAAGGCGCGCTGGCATCCCCGCGCATTCCGAGCCGCCGTGCAGCGCGAGGCTCGGCTGTACGACATCGACCCGGTACACATGTGGTCGTTGATGTACACCGAGTCGAGGTTTCGACGCTTCGTCGTGTCGCCGGTCGGTGCCCGGGGGGCACTGCAGATCATGCCGTGGACGGCCCAGCAGCTCGCCGAACGTCTGGGCGAGGTCGAGCCCGGCGGGTCGTTCGACGACGACACCCTGTTCGACATCGACACCAACGCCCATCTCGCCGGCTACTACGTGGCCGAGCTGCTGAAGAAGTTTCACGGCCAGGCGCCGATGGCCTACGCCAGTTACAACGGCGGGCCCAGCAATGTGCAGCGCTGGCTCGAGGCCAAGGCCAAGAGCCCGGTGCCGCTCGAACGCGACGTCTTCGTCGAGGAGATCGCGTTTCGCGAAAGCTACCGCTACGCCAAGCGCGTCACCGAGGTGTCGGCCGCGTACAGCCTGATGTACGAGGGCAAGCTGCCGCGCTGGCCCAATGAGATCGACGCCGACGTCGAAGACAACATCGCATTCTAGGCTTTAAGGGAACCTTCGAAAGGTTCCCTCACTGCGGCAGCAAAGCTGCCTTCGTTTCACCCTCCAACGGTCGCCCTGTCGGGCTCGTGCTCGCTGCGCTCGCCGTGGAGGGGCGGTGTGGGGGGAAGCTGCCTTCGTTTCACCCTCCAACGGTCGCCCTGTCGGGCTCGTGCTCGCTGCGCTCGCCGTGGAGGGGCGGTGTGGGTGGGAGGGGCTCGTGCTCGGTGCGCTCGCCGTGGCGGGGCGGGGAATCGGTGGGGGGGGGTGTCAGGGGGGTGACGGTTGGGGGGAAAAGTGACGGTGGTGTGGGGGGGCGGGGGCGGAGGGACTTGGGTTCTGGGTGGCAGGGTTCTTGCTGATGCTCAACGCATGGCCAGCCGAGTGACAGCGCGACGCCGACGGTCGGGAGGGCGGCAGGCAGCGCCGCCCTCGGACCTTCTCGTACATCGTTGCCGAACGCTGACTCGTCGGGGGCGACACCGCGAGGCGGTGAAGGCCCTGCGGCAGTTGGCGAATCGCGACCAGACACCGGCCGCGTGGACCCGGTTGGGCGCCATGCTGGCCCGCTGCCACAAGCACGACGCGGCGATCGATGCGCTCAAACAAGGCTGGTGGTTGCATCGCCAAGCCGGCCACGACCGCCGCGCGCAGGTCGTGTCGGGGCTGATCGAACAGCTTCGCGCGGGTCGCTTTCCCAACGCGGCATAGCGCCGGTTGGTGGCTCAGCACTGGCCGTCGAAGTCGGTCTGCTCGGCGCCTCCGGGGTAGCAGGGCACCCATCCGGTGGGCGGAATGCAGAGGCGATTGGTGGCATAGACCGACAGCCCGTCTCGGCTGCAGATGAATGCTTCGAACTTGCAGATCGAGACCTGCCCGCAGCCGAGAAATACCTCTGTGTCGACGCACTCCGTCCGGCCGTCGGTCGTGCATTGGGTGACCTCGCGGCCGTAGACAGGCAGGCACCCCTCGGCCTCGCACTGGGCTTCGGTGCGGCCGGAGCAGCGGCCCGGCTCGGCCTCGGGCGGCAGTGTGGTCTCCTCGAAAACGCACTCCGCCTCAGGGATGTCCTGCGGGGGCACGTCGAAGCGCGTGGGGGCGTCGGTGTCGGTCGCGGTTTCGCCGTTTCCGGCGCTCACCGAGGGTCCGCATGCCACGAGCGCGCACAGGACTCCGGTGAGGCTCCTGATCACGCGCCGACCTCGATCACCACGACGGTGTCGCTTCCCGGGGCGAACCGGGTTGTCGCAGTGGTCTGCGAAGGCTGCTCGGTGAGGTCGACGGTGGTGTCGCAGGTCTCTTGCGCATCGGGGCACGCGCACAGGGCAGGGTCTGCGGCGAGTGCCTCGCAGTCCGCTTGGAGGACGGTTGCGACGCTGACCTCGACCGAGCCCGCGCCGACGGGGTCGCGTTGCATCGGACACGTCGATCCCTCGCAGAAACCGTACTCCCCCGAACAGGCCAGGGGTGGAGTGACGGTCTCGAACAACATGCCCGGCCACATGAAGTCGAGGGATGCACCGGGCTGAATCACCAGGAACGCTCCCTCGGCGCAGCCGCCACAGACCGAGCACCCGTACTGCCGCTGGTTCTCGCAGGTGTCGGTGCAAAATGGTCCCGGCCAGGCCCATTCCATGATGTTGCGGAGGCGCAGGAAGTCCCAGCCGCAGTTGATCTCGAGCAGGACCGCTGCGTCACCGACGTTGTGGACTTGCAGCACCGCCTCGGCGGAGGCCGGCTCGTCGTCGTACGGGGTGCAGTCGGCCCCTGTGGTGGAGCTTTCGCCCTCGGCCGTGCTGGTCTGTGACGACGCCGTGGTCTCGGGCGGAGGGCCGCTGCTGCCGGAGCTCGAGCCCGACCCGCTCGTCTCGTCCGAGATTGCGGGTCCACACGCCACGAGGCTGCTGAAGATCACGATCCAAGTCCAACGCATGTGGACAGCGTAGCAGTCATGTCACCAGCGGAATCGCGTAGTGCATCACCGAGTCCTCTCCGGTCGCGTTCCATTGGGGACCATACAGCTCGAGGTCCGCACCCCAGGTGTGACGGTGGCCCGAGCGGGCGAGCCAGGTGGAGTAGATGTAGTCGACGGTCTTGTCGATCGCCTGGGCGTAGCCGCGGTGTTCGAACACCGCGTACAGGCCCGCCGGAATGTCGAACTCGACCAGCCCCTCGGGGTGGTCGCTGCCCCTGGGAATCTCGACCGCCGCGAAGTACTCCAGCCGTTCGGGGTCGTCCAGGTCGGGTCGGACGATCCCGTAGTAGGGCACCGGGACCTTGTGGTCGATCACCGCGGCACGAGGCAGAAACGCGTCCCACAGCGGCGGCAGCTTTTCGCCCAGGTTGTTCTTCTCGGAGCCTTCTCCGTAGAACACCGTGCGCATCCCGACGGTGTGCGCCATTGGCCGCATCACCAGCTGTGGCTCCAAGGAGACCGCCGTGCTCACGTGTTCGAGGTAGGCGTCGTCGAAGCGCACCTTCTTGAGAAACAAGTTGCCGTGGCCCAACGCGCGATACTCCGTGGGGGTCATCCCGAATGCTTTCTTGAACGCACGGGCGAACGCTTCTTGGCTTTCGAAGCCGGCCGCAAGGGCGATGTCGAGGATGCGGCGGTCGGTGCTCAGCAGCAGATCCAGTGCGTTGGCCATGCGCCGCGAGCGGATGTACATGCCCAGTGTTTCGCCCGTCAGCGCCTTGAAGATGCGCTGGAAGTGCGCGTGGCTGAGGCCGGCCGCCTTCGAGACCGCCCGCAGCTCGACGTCCTCGTCGAGCCGAGCCTCGATGTAGTCCACGCCGCGCTGGATCTGCTGCAGGTAATGCATCGTGCGTCTTGCCGAAAGCTCAGGCTGAAACTCAAGCCGGGTCGAAGAACCCCGTCATCGTCTTCAGTTTGCCGTCTTCGGCATATTCACCGTAGGAGATTCCGTTGCCCATCACGGTGCCGTCTCCGCCGACCATGTCCCAAACCGCGATGGAGCGTCCGTTGTGGGTCTTGAACTCCTTGGTCACGAAGTGCCCGCCGGGAACCTGCTGGTGGAACTCCAGCATGTACTCGATCAGCGCCTCCCATCCTTTGCGCTGGGTGAGCGGGTCGGTATAGACGCAGGTCTCGCTGAGGTGCTCGGCGCAAGCGCGCCGTTTGGCCTCGGCACCTTCGAGCTTCCAGATCGAAGCATAGCCGGTCCAGCGATCGCGTCGTTCGTCGTTCGTCGTCATGGGCGGACGGTAGGCAACGCTGGCATGTCGGTTCTGACCGCCAGTGCTTTTCTTGCCCCGGCCCGCCGAGCGGGGTGGTGTACAGTACGCGCATGGGCGAACTCGCAAGGACGGGGGTTCGAGCGCTACTGTTCTTTCCTGCACTGGTGGCCGCGCTCGCGCTGCTGGGCGCGTTCATCAGCGCACTCAAAACCGCGGGGTCGTCGATCACTGCCGGACTCACGTTCACGTTGGTGCCTTGGGTGGTCTGGCGGGGGTGGCGTGGAGCGGTGGTGTCGATCGCGTTCACGCGATGGCTGACTCGGGCTGCGCTGGCCCTCGGTCTGCTCAGCGTCGTGCTGGGGTTGATCGGGGCGGGGTGGCCCGCGTTTGTCGCGGTGCTGACGCTGACACCGGCCGCAGAGGTGCCGTTCGTACCGTGGCTGGAGGAATGCGCGGGCGTGGGCGTGTGCGTGTCCGGGTTGACGTTCGGAGTCGTTGCCGCGGCCGAACTCTGGCGTCAGCCCGCGCCGGCCTCTTCGGTCAGTGAGCGCAACACTTCGGACGACGCGTCGTCGGCGGGGTAGAGCAGCTCGACGCGCAGCTCATCCAGGGTGATGTCGTGGGCGGCGGTCAGCTCTCCGACCAGCGAAAACGTTCGGACCTGGGACTCGCCGACCCGGAACGTGGGGCAGATCGACGGGGCATCGGGAAGGCATGGGCCGACCACGGCCTCGGCGTCGGTACACATCTGCGCCAGGCGAGCGTCGAACGGTGCCCGTCTCGCATCGCGGCGTAATCGGCCCAGCACGGACTGCGCTACGGTGGGCCAGTTGACGATGCGTTCGCGAAGCGGGCCTTCGGCCAAGAGCAGCTGGGCCAGGTTTTCGCCTCGCTGGTCGCCGAACATGCGCATGCCAGCGCGGTTGAGTTGCAGGATGTCCCACCACCCGTTGACCAGCACCCCGGGGTAGGGGTCGTGGGCGCGCAGCGTGTGCTCGAGTGCTCGCGCGAACGGTTCGGTGGTGGCTTCGCCGAAGCTGCTCTCTGCGTAGGCGGGGGGCAGGCCCGCGAGGACCAACAGGGCGTTGTGTTCTCGCAGGGGCACGTCGAGGGCGGCGCACAAGCGGCCGATTGTGTCGCGGCGCGGTCGTGACCGCCCCGTTTCGAGAAACGACAGCTGTCGTTGCGAGAGGTCGCTGCGCAGGGCGAGCTGGAGCTGGCTGAGCCCACGAGCTTTTCGCCACTGCCTCAGGCGCTCTCCGAACACGTGTTCACAGTAGCAGGCTCGCCCCAACGCAGCGGCGATGACATGCAATGGAATCGCCGCCCGGACGGCCGCCGCCTACGGTGATGGCATGGCTCGTCTCCTTCTGCTCGTCGCAGCATGCGTCGCCGCTGCCGTCGGATGTCTCGCACTGCTCGCCCCCGCTTCGCTGTTGGCCGCGAAGGGCGTGGCCTCGATCGACCCCGCTGCCATTGCGATGACCCGAACGGTTGGCGTTGCGCTGCTCGGGGTCGCGGGCCTCGACTTCGCATGCCGAGACCTCGCTCCGTCCGCAACGCTGCGCCGTGTGTTGGCAGCCAACGCCGCGCTTCAGCTCATGCTGCTACCGCTCGACCCCTACGCGTACGCCGTGGGGGCATTTTCCGGGGTCGGCTCGTTCCTGCCCAACACCGTGCTGCACATGGTGTTGGCCGCCGGATTCATCCGGATGTGGCGGACTACTTCTTCGGGTTCTTGACCACGGCTCGAAAGCGTCCGTCCTCGAAGGCGGGCGTCTTCATCAGGTCACCGGCGGGGGCGGAGAACGTACCGTCGACGTACAGACCGTCGTCCTTGGTGACCTCGACCGACACGTCGCTGAGCAGGTGCACGGTCGCGCTCTTGGTCGCGTCGACCAGCGCGTCTTTGGCCGCCTTGTCGGCATCGTCCGCGGCGGCGGCCTTCTTGCCGTCGAAGCCGACGCCGGTGAAGTTGGCCTGCGTCGCCTTGTATGTGCCTGCGCCTTTGTAGTCGGAGAGGGTGATGTCGAGCGCCTGACGATCCACCTTGCCGTCGGCCATCGAGGTCGTGCTGCACGACAGCTTGAGCGTGCCGTTGCGCGGACGCGCACTGCAGCGCTCCGCGGTCCACTTCGTACCGTCGATGTTCACGGTCGCGTTCCCACGATCCTCGTTCTTCTTCGGCGTCTTGGCATCCTTCGCCTCCTCTTTCGCCTGGTCTTTTACGTCCTTCGTCGCGTCCTCGGCGGCGGCACTCTTGGACGTCTCGCTCGACCCGCTGTCGTCGCACGCGGGGAGCAGGAGGGTGACCAGGGCGAGGGCGAGCGAGCGCTGGAGTTGCTGCATCGGCGGCAGGGTAGCGAGGGACGGCGTTTCCGTCGCGCCCCGAGGCCCGAGGTCCGCGGCACGCGCGGTCTGTGGACCGTGCCTTGGCTCACCGAGGCCCGGGGTTCACTGCGCCCCGAGCCCCGGCTACGGTCGGCCCGTGGCAAGCACCGAGATTCAGAACATCTTTGCCGAGCTTGGCCTCACCCCGCCCGCGGACGCAGGCGAGGGAGGGCTCGTCATCGAAGACCCCAGCAGCGGCGAAACGCTGGCCCGGTTGGCCACCGACGACGAAGACGTGGCCAAGGCTGCGGTCGGCAAGGCACACGCTGCGTTCGAAAAGTTCCGCAGCGTGCCGGGTCCCAAGCGCGGCGAGCTGGTGCGGCAAATGGGCGAGGTGCTTCGCACCCACAAAGAGGCGCTCTCCAAGCTGGTCTGTGCCGAGGTCGGCAAGGGCATCGAAGAGGCCCGCGGCGAAGTCCAGGAGATGATCGACATCTGCGACTTTGCGACCGGCCTGTCGCGCACCCTCGGCGGTCGCACGCTCATGTCCGAGCGCGACGGCCACCGCATGATGGAGCAGTGGCAGCCGCTGGGCGTCGTGCTCACGATCAGCGCCTTCAACTTCCCGGTCGCCGTGTGGTCGTGGAATGCCGCGATCGCATTTGTCTGCGGTGACTCGGTGGTGTGGAAGCCCAGCCCCAAGGCGGCGTTGTGCGGCATTGCGGTGCACCAGCTTCTTCAGCCCGTGCTCGAAAAGGCCGGCCACGGCGACGTGATGCAGCTGGTGATCGAGCGCGACGTGAAGGTTGCCGAGACCTTGGTCGACGACGCTCGGGTTCCGCTCGTCAGCGCCACCGGTTCGTGCGCGATGGGCCGCAAGGTCTACCCGCGGGTGGCCGCTCGACTCGCTCGGTGCCTGCTCGAGCTCGGAGGCAACAACGCGATCATCGTGGACAAGACGGCCAACCTCGACCTGGCCGCGCGTGCCATCGCGTTCGGTGCTGCGGGCACGGCCGGTCAGCGCTGCACGTCGACTCGCCGCATCTTCGTCGAGGCGCCGATCGCCGACGCCCTGATGGGCAAGCTCGAGGCGGCCTATCGCCAGCTCGGCGAGCGCATCGGAGACCCGCGCGACTCGGCCAACCTGATCGGCCCGCTCATCGACGCGCAAGCGGTGTCGGCGTTCTCGTCCGCGGTCTCGCGCGCCAAAGAGGCGGGCGGCGACGTGCGTGTCGGTGGTGAGGTGCTCGACCGTAACGGTCACTTCGTGCAGCCCACGCTGGTGCGGGTGCCCGACGGCAAGCCGTTCGCGCTGATGGCCGAGGAGACCTTCGCGCCCATCCTCTACGTGCAGGCATTCCCCGAGGGCGACCTCGAAGGCGCGATCGCATCGCAGAACTCGGTCGAGCAGGGCCTGTCCAGCGCGCTGTTCAGCGACAGCGTGCGCGCGGTCGAGCGCTTCTGGAGCGCGGACGGCAGCGACTGCGGCATTGCCAACGTGAACCTCGGCACCTCGGGCGCTGAAATCGGTGGCGCGTTCGGTGGCGAGAAGGAGACCGGAGGCGGTCGTGAAGCCGGCAGCGACTCGTGGAAGTCGTACATGCGGCGCCAGACCTGCACGATCAACGGCTCGGATGCTCTGCCGTTGGCGCAGGGCATCAAGTGGGAGTAGTCCCCGCTACGCTCTGATCCAAACGACCGGCCTCGGGAGCCTCTCCTGAGGCCGGTTTTTGCGTGGGGTGGGTTTCAGTGTTGCGCCGGGCGGTTCACGCCCATACCTTGAGATCGACGGGGGCGCTGGGAACGGCGCTTCCAACGTGCCACCCAACGTGTCCTCGGAAGAGGACGCGGCATCGGTCCCTGACGGGACTCGAAGGAAAACCCGATGTCCATCAACGAAGAGCTCCATCGCCTGGGCCACTCGGCGCGTCGTCTCAATGACGGCTCCGACCACCTCAATCGAAGCATTGCTGCCATCGACAGCCTCCTTGGACGGCTGATGATCGGCCTGGACTACGTGCACGCCCGCCCGTTGGCCGAGCACACCACCTACGACGCGACCGGCAAGCGCATCATCGAGGTCTCTTACCTCGCGTATCTCAAGGTCAAGGGCGCGTACCGCATCGCGATCAAGACGGTCAAGGTGGTCGAGTCCCGCTCCGCCGCCGCCGGTCAGATCCCCGGCGATGTGCACTCGCTCCTCGAGGCACCTCGGCGCATCCGCTACCGCGCCATCGAGCAGCTGCCCGAGCTCGTCATGGGCCTGGCCGAGCAGGTCGAAGACATGCTCGGGGCCATGGAGCGGCGGGTCAACATCGCCGATGCCTTGGTGGCGAACCTCGAGCAGATCGCTGGCCCTGCGGATGTCGAGCAGGCCCATCGCGCGGCCGAGTCCGCGACGTCGCACCGGCGTCAGACCTTGCCGGCACTCTGACGGCCGCCGTCATGGCATCCCGCGGTCTCGTCTCTTCGACCGGCGCGATGAGTGCGTGGTTGAAGGCCTGCCTCGCCGGCGTGCCTCGGTATCGTGTGGAGCGGGCCCTGCCATCCCATGCGGGGATCTCGATCGACGCCTACGACGAGCGGCTGCATCGGCGTGTCGTGTTGCGGGTGTACGGCCCCGCGCATCACCCCGCACGGGCATTGGCCGGGGCGCGGGCAGCGAGTCGTGTGCAACACCCCGCGGTGGTCGAGGTGCACGAAGCCGGCGCACTCGGTGCTGCCGAGGACGAGACCGTCTTCGTCGCCATCGAGCGCCTCGCACCCTCGCAGAGCCTGCGCGCCTGGCTGGGCGGGGCGCCGTCCGACGACGAGGTGCGTGTCACCTTCGACGCGATCTGCCAAGGCTTGCAGGCGGCCCACGACGCGGGCGTGGTGCATGGGGGGCTCGACGGGGCGGCGGTTCGTGTGCGCTCGGATGGGCGGGCGGTGCTCATCGAGTTTCGCGGCGAGGGCTCGCCCGAGGATGATCAACGCGCGCTCGCGCGGCTTTGGCTGCGGGCGGGGGCCGGGTCGACATCGCGGTGGCGGCAGGCTCGACGAGAGGCGGTGCTGCGGCGAGCGGTCGATCCCGCCCGGCGTTCGCCGTACTCCTCCGTGGCTGCCCTGCGCAAGGCGGTGGCCGAGGCCGAACGGGCGCCGGCATGGCCCCGGCGTGCGGCCGTGACGGCGGCGGTCTTTGCTGCGGCCGGCGTGTGGTGGGCGGGGGCCGAGTCGGGTCCACAGACTCCTTCGTGTGCGGGACGCATCGAACGATTGGCTACGGACACCTGGTCGCCGGCGCGTGCACAGCGGGTGCGCGATGGGGTGCTGGCGTCGGGGAGCCTGCAGGCCGGAGACATTGCCGCGCGGATCGAGGAGGACGTCGACGCGTACGTCGAGCGGTGGCGGAACGGGGCCGAGGACGCGTGTTCCGTCGCGCCGCAGTCGCCTCGAATGGCGTGTTATCTCGAAGCGCGATCGCAGATCGACAGCATGCTGGCGATCGCTCAGGGGGCCGACAAGGCCCGCGCAAACCACCTGCTGCAGGACCTCGCGCGATTGCCCGACCTCGAGTCTTGCGAAGACGCCGCGCAGGTCCCCGCCTCGGATGCCCGGTTGGCGGGCGCGTTCGGCCGTCTCGAAGCGCTCAAGCACACCTCCCGCGACGCCGACCTCTACGCGTTGGCCACGCGGGTCCTGGTGGACAACCCCGAGCTCGGAGACGTCGAGCGCAGCCGGCTGCACCTGTATCGCGCGAACTCGGCGTACCACCAACGAAACTACGCGGACGCCTTCGAAGAGAGTCAGACCGCCCATGCGTTGGCGCGCAAGGGCGGTGATGCTTCGGGCCAAGCTCGGGCCGCAGCGTTGCTGGTCACCATTGCGGGCTACGACTGGCGCGACCGTGAGCACGCCGAGCGGTGGCTCGTCTTGGCGCGTGCGGCTGCCACCGGCCATCCCACCTTGCAGGCGTTCGTCGACGACGCCGAGGCCAAGCTCGCCTACGCGTTCGGGGAGTACACCCGTGCGCTCGAACTCGCCGAGCGGGCGATCGCGTTGCGAAAGCAAGAGCGCGGCGAGGACGACTACATCCTGTGGTCGATGAGGAACAATCGAGCGTCGTTCCTTCGCACACTGCAGCAGCTCGACGATGCGGAGCAGGCGTACGAGGACCTTCTTGCGTACCAACGGCGGGCGTACGGCACGATGAACGCGGTCGTCGGACAGACGCACAACAACATGGGGGCCGTCTTGCTCGAGCAGGGCCGGTTTGCGGAAGCCATCGAGAGTCTGGAGCGCGCGGTGACGATCTGGCGGGCGACCAAGGGTCCCGACTTTGCCGACCTCGGCATGGCCTATACCAACCTGGGGCAGGCCCACATTCAGCTGGGGCGTGGAGAGCTCGGCCTCGAGAACCTCCGCGCAGCCATCGAGGTGTGGACGCGTGCGTTCGGGCCCACCAACTTCCGGGTCGCGATCGGGCGCAACAACCTCGCGGCGGCCTACACCATTCTCGAGCGCCACGAGGAGGCGGCGACCGAGGCCGAGGCGGCGCTCGAGGTGCAGATCGCCAACAGCGGCGCGGACCACCCCGACAACGTCTACCCGGCCGTGAACCTGGCCCATGCGCGCCTCGAACTCGGGCAGCTGGGTGAGGCTCGGCGATGGGCGGACGAGGCCGTGCGCATCGTCCAGGGTCGTGAAGACGATCTGCCGCTGGAGACGGCGTTCGCCTTGGTGCGCTCGGCCGAGATCCGCATCGCCGAGGCCAAGGAGGCCCCGGGCGACCTGCAGCTGCGTCAGGCCGCGCTGGGCGAGATGAGAAACGCGTGTGCCTCCACCGAGACGTTGCCCTCCAGCTTGGAGGCGGCGCAGTGCTACACGATCCTGGCCCGGGCTCTGATCCTGTGGGAGGTCGCAGACGCGCACGACGTGGCTCGCGTTGCTATCGAGCGCATCGACGGCCTTCAGACGGCGCGGGACGAGCTGATCGAGGCTCGAGACTCGCTCGCGGCGCAGCTGTCCGAGACGCCCTAACTCCCCAAGGCGGCGGCCCGGCGTGTTATGTCGCGGACATGGCCAAGCGTGTTCTCGTCACCGCCGCCCTGCCGTACGCCAACGGATCGATTCACCTCGGACACATGCTCGAGTATGTGCAGACCGACGTGTACGTGCGCGCCCGCAAGCTCGCGGGTGAAGACTGCCGCTTCATGTGGGCCGACGACACGCACGGCACGCCGATCCAGGTGCGCGCGCGCAAGGAGGGCATCACGCCCGAAGAGGTGATCGAGCGTGCCTACGCCGAGCACCGCACGGACTTCGAAGACTTCCAGATCGGCTTCGACGTGTTTCACAGCACGCACTCCGAGGAGTCCAAGAAACACGTCTACAAGATCTTCGAAGCGCTGCAGTCCAGCGGCAACATCGAGAGCCGAAGCATCGACCAGCTCTACTGCCCCCACGACGAGATGTTCTTGCCCGATCGTTTCGTCAAGGGCATCTGCCCCAAGTGCAAGAGCCCCGACCAATACGGGGACAACTGCGAGGTTTGTGGCAGCACCTACAACCCCACCGACCTGGGCGAGCCGCACTGTTCGATCTGCGGCACCACGCCGGTGATGAAGGCCAGCGAGCACCTGTTCGTCGACTTGGCCAAACACACCGACTTTCTCCGTGAATGGCTCACCTCGGGCGGGGCCGATGGGGAGACGCCGCTGCAGGCGTCGCAGCGCAACTACGTGATGGAGTGGGTCGAGGGCGGTCTGCGCGACTGGGACATCTCCCGCGACGCGCCCTACTTCGGCTGGGAGATTCCCGGCCACCCCGGCAAGTTCTTCTACGTCTGGTTCGACGCGCCCATCGGGTACATCGGTGCCACCCAGAAGTGGTGCGACGACAACGGTGCCAACGTCGACGACTACTGGGCCGGCAAGGGGCGCGACGACGTCGAGGTGGTGCACGTCATCGGCAAGGACATCGTCTACTTTCACTGCCTGTTCTGGCCCGCGATGCTCAACGCGGCCGGCTACACCACGCCGTCCCGCGTGCAGGTGCACGGCTGGCTCACCGTGAACGGCGAAAAGATGTCCAAGAGCCGGGGCACCTTCATCCTGGCGCGCACGTACCTGGACAACCTGTCCAGCGACTACCTGCGCTACTACTTCGCGGCCAAGGTCGGGGCGTCGGTCGAAGACATCGACATCAACTTCGAAGACTTCGTCAACCGCTGCAACGCGGAGTTGGTCAACAAGGCGGCCAACCTGTGCAGCCGCTGCGTGAAGTTCATCGTCGGGCGTTTGGGCGGCACCGTGGGCGCGCTGTTGCCCGACACCGAGCCGCTGGTCAGCGCCGCCCAAGCCAAGCTGGCCAAGGCGCTGGAGCACTACCGCAACTTCGAGTCGCCCAAGGCGGTGCGGCTGGCGATGGAGGTCGCGGAGGACTTCAACCAGTACCTCACGGACCACGCTCCTTGGAAACTGGCCAAGACCGAGCCCGAAAAGGCCCGCTCGATCGTGTCGGCCGGCATCTTTGCGTCGCAGGTCGTGGCGGCGATCTTGGCCCCGGTGTTGCCCACGTGGGCCGAGAAGGTGCAGCGCATGCTGAAGCTCGACGCGCCGGTGTCCTTCGACACCGCCGGGGCGGTGCTGCCGGCCGGGCATGGGCTCGCCGCGTACGAAACGCTCGCCGAACGCATCGATCCCAAGGCGATCGAAGCGATCATCGAAGCGAGCAAGGAAGAAGCGCAGCCCAAGCGCACGTTCGACTACGAGGTCGAGCCGCTGGCCGACGAGACCAAGATCGACGCGTTCGGGGCCATCGACCTGCGGGTGGGCAAGGTGCTCTCCTGCGGCAAGGTGGAAAAGGCCGACAAGCTGCTGCAGCTGACGATCGATCTGGGCCCCTTGGGCATGCGCAACATCTTCAGCGGCATCGCCAAGAGCTACGCCCCCGAGGACTTGGTCGGCAAACACGTCGCGGTGTTCGCCAACCTCAAGCCTCGTAAGATGCGGTTTGGCATGAGCGAGGGCATGGTGCTGGCATCGGGCGAGTCCGACGATGCGGTCACGGTGCTCGAACTCGACCCCCGCTCCAAGCCCGGTGAAAAGATCAGCTGAGCCATGAAGAAGCCGCGACACCAGTGGGAAACCGACCGGGTCGCGGCGGTGCGGCTCGAGACGCTGCCGCAGCCCTGGCAGGGTCGTCCGCGGGCCGAGGCGTTTGCGCTCGAGTGCGATGGTGAGACGGTGGGGCGGGCCGCGTTTGCGATGGACCGCCAGGAGGTCGACGCGGCGGCGGCCGAAGACCCTGGTGTGGTGCTCGCAGCGCGGTGCTGGGTGGCGGCCCGCGGCGGACGCTCGCTGGCGCTGCATGGGCCGCACGGTCCCATCGACTGCGCGCCGTTCGGCATCGAGCAGCTGGTCCCCCCCGCGGCGACCCAGGCCGCCCGCATCATCACGCTGGCGCCGAGCAATGCCGAGATCGTGGCGGCGCTCGGCGTGTTCGACCGGGTCGTGGCCTGCGAGGACTCCTCGGACTACCCGCCCGAGGTGACGACCGTGGAGCGACTCGGCCCCGATCTGGGGCCGGACTTGGACCGGGTCGCAGCGCTGGGGCCCGACCTCGTCATCAGCTCGTTGAGCGTTCCGGGCATGGAACGCATCGTCACGGGGCTGGCGCGGCGGGCCGTGCCGCAGCTGGTCCTCGCGCCGAAGTCCCTGGCCGACGTCTGCCGCGACATCGTGCGCACCGCGGACGCGCTGGGGGTGCCCGAGGCCGGCGCGGCGGTGGTGGCCGACATGGAGGCGCAGCGGGTTGCGCTGCTGGCCGCACAGCGCGGGCCGTCGGTGCCCGTGTACTTGGAGTGGTGGCCCAAGCCCATGTTCACCCCGGGTGCCGACTGCTACAGCAACGAGCTGATCGCCTTGGCAGGGGGCCACAACGTGTTTGGTGCGCGTCCTGGATCCAGCCTGCAGGTCGAGCCGGCGGAGCTGGTGGCCGCGGCGCCACAGGTGTGCTTCGTATCCTGGTGTGGGGTGGCCGAGCACAAGCTCGACCCTCAAAACCTCGTGCAGCGCGAGGGCCTCGAGACGCTCGCCGCGGCACGGCAGGGTCGGGTATTCCGCCTCGACGAGGCCTTCAGCGGCCGTCCTGGGCCGCGCATGCTGGAAGCCGCCCGCCGCATGGCCGCCGCCATTCGCTCGTCCTGAGCCGCGGCACCGGGATCGCTTCGCATTTTTTTTGCGCCGCAGATCCCCCTATGCCTACTGTCACCGCACGCCGTCGGGGACACCGATCCGAACCATGCCCATGGGGGGCAGGGGGGTCGTGCGTCGTCGCCCGAGTGCCGAGGTACATCGTCATGGTCGTGGAGTCGCTGAAGAGCTGGTTGCCTGAGTCCCTGGAGAACGACGTGGAGGACCTGTGTGTCCAGCTTCGGAGCTTTTCGGGCTTCCGCACGGTGTGGCTCGACGACGAGGACTGCCTCTGGCACGCCGAGCCCGACGAAATGCTCGAGGAGCTGGGCCACCGCTACGTCGGCACGTTCTTTCGTCCCGCCTCCGACGTCGTGTGCGAGGCCGTCGCCAAGCTGATGCCGATGCGTCGCCCGGTTCGCCGCGTCCGCACCACGCTGCCCGCACCCGCGTTTGCCCGGGTGGGCGCGCTGGTCCCCGCCTGATCGTCGAACATCCGACAACGACAAAAGCGCGGTCGCTGCCCCCCTTGGCAGCGCCGCGCTTTGTCGTTGGTTGGGTCGTTTAGAAGTCGGCCGGGAAGACACAGATGCCCATGTCTCCGCCGGGCCCGAAGGTGATGCACTCCATGCCCGTCGGGCAGGTCGTCCCCTTCGTGCAGTTGAGCTGGCATTGCGCGTCTCCGCCACCACCGCCGCCGTTGCCACCCGCACCGCGGCAGAACGGCTCGGCGTCCCCTTCGGACGGAGCGGGGCAGTCCTGCATGTCGATGTCGCACGGCTGCGTGCACCAGTTGGCGCCCTGGTTGGGGCCGCCGCCGATCTGCTGGCATTCGTAGTCGCCGACGCAGGCCTGATCGGCCGGGCAGGGCCCGTACAGTCCGTCTTCGCCGCCCGTGCTCGAGCTCGAGCCGCCGGAGCTCGAACCACCGGAGCTCGAACCTCCCGAGCTGCCGCCGGTCGAGGAGTCTTCGCCGCCGCTGGAACTCGACGTGGAGTCCGGGCCGGTCGTGGAGTCGGAGTCGGAGTCGGTGTGGGCGGTGTCCGAAGCCGAGGCCGACGCGGAGTCGGAGGCCGACGCGGAGTCGGAGGCCGACGCCGAAGCCGAGCTGGAGGAGGAGCTGCCGGTGCCGCTGTCGGCGTCTCCACCGCCGCCGCCCGAATCGCAGGCTCCCAGTGCGAGGCCGCAGCCCAGCATGAAGGTCAAGGTCATCCGTTGCATGCGGTGATCGTATCACCGCGCCGCATCACTCCACGCCCAAGACAATGTCGCGAAGCCGGTCTCGGTGGGTCGTGATCGTCTCGGCGATGTTGTCCTCGGTGGGTTGCAGGCTCGACGCGTTGACCCACAGGACGAACGTTACGTCAGCTTCGGGGAAGTAGTAGGCGAACGTGCGGTAGCCGAACTCGTGGCCCCCATGACCGATCGCGCGAAGTCGCCCCGGTGGGCCCCAGGCTTCCACGCCCGCGCCGTACAGGGGGAAGTCCTCTTCTCCGGTCTCCACCGAGGGCATCATGCGCTGCAGTGACTCGGTCGACAGGAGCGCTTCGCTCGTAAACAGATGGTCGAAGAAGGTGAGCAGATCGCCGGCCGAGGACACCATGCCCCCATCGGCACCCACACACAGGTTGGCGTAGCTGTGGGTCGAGTCGACCAGCGCTCCGTCGCCCATGAGGTCGAAGTAGCCGTGGGCGATGCCGTCGAAGTCGAACCCGTCGACGACGTAGGCGGTGTCGTGCATGTCCAGGGGGTCGAAGAAACGGTCTCGTAGAACCTGCTCCTGCGGCTTGCCTGTCACCGCTTCGAGGATCCATCCGAGTAGCAGGTAGTTGGTGTTGGAGTAGGACCAGCCCTCGCCCGGCGAGAACTCGGCATCTCCGTCCAGCGCATGGGCATAACACTCGTCCACCGTCCAGGTGTGCGAGGGCCTGTTGAACAGGTCGAGCACGAGAGGAACGTCGAGGAAATTGTAGACGCCGCTGGTGTGCTGCATCAGCTGCATCGTCGTGATGCGGTCGGCGTTGGCGAGCCCCCGGGTGCGCTGGGGGAGTATCTCCGAGATCGGGGCGTCGAGGTCGAGCCGGCCTTCCTGGGCGAGACTCATCACCGCTGCCGCGATGAAGGTCTTGGTCACGCTCGCAATGCGGGTCCGATGACACGATTGCATCGCGTCGCTGCGGCCCAGATCGACGAACCCAGCCGAACCCTCCCAGGTCCCGTGTTGGTCTCGAACCGCCATGACGACGCCGGGAAGCCCCGCATCGACCGCGTCCTCGAGTGCGGCCTGCAAGCGGGCTTCGAGCGGGTGAGGGGCGGGGGCTTCGGCCGGACTCAGGCACGATGCGGGCGCACCTTCGGGGACGGGCGCGACGTCGCATCCCAGCGACGCGGCCAGCAGCAGGGGGAACACCGAGCGTTTCATCGCGTGTGCCTCCATCCGCCGAGCGAGACGGCAATGCCCGCGCCAAACTCGGCGACGCCCATGGCCGGGAGGTCGTTGCCAGGCATGAACGGTGCCTGTGCGAACTGCCGGTAGCGCAAGAACAGGCGCACCGGGGCCTGCGTGGTGCGGCCGAAGTCGTAGCCCAAGTGCACGCCCAACCCGAGTCGAGCCGCGAGGGTGATGGGGGCCTTGGAGGCCTCGAGGCGCTCCCCGGCTTCGGCGCGGTAGACCACACCGGGGACGCGCGAGGCCTGTCCTCCGACGATGAGCCCGAGGTCGCCGTACAGGCCAAACGGAGCCGTCCAACGGGGCATGAGCGCCGTGTCGAGCGTGATGCCGCGGGCGAACTGTCGTTGGGCGTAGGCGCCCAGTTCGAGCCCGAGCTCGAGGCTGAAGATACGGCGTCGGACGAGCTGTAGTTCGGTCCCCACCGCGCCCTGCGGCGAAGCGGGGACGGGTGCAAACCCCAACGCGCGGATGCCCGCGCTGAGCGTCACCGGCCATGGTTGTCTTTGCAGCCATGTGTCCTTTGCAGGCATGCCGTTGTCGGCGGGAGGGGCGAGGGCGAAGAGGCTCGCGAACGTGAGGGCGTGCAGCATGTCGAGGTCTCACTCGCGGTTTCCCGCCCGGGCCCCGATTCGTGAAACGAAATCACTTCGCGGCGAGGCAGGCGTCCGAGACTCGGTCTGCGAACGACGAGTCGTGCGCGTCGACGTACCGCCGGGCCTTGCGGACCATGGAAGGATCGCGCTCGATCCGACAGGATGCGATCAGCTCCACGACACGCGCCTCCTCGACGAAGCTGCCTTCGGGGAAGCGCCGCCCATAGCTCCGGGCAGCGGAACGTGCTGCGGTGTCGTTGCCGCTGGCGAGGGCCTTGCGAGCGCGAACGATCAGCTTCAGCTCGTCCCCGAGGTTGGCCGTCGGTTGCGTGGCGGCGGGGCGCGGGCTTCGGCGTTTCTTTGGCGTCGGCGAGGTGAGAGCCGGCGCGGGCGTTGGCACGTCCGTCGCCGCCGGCGGTTCGACTGCGACGGGCGTGGCAGCGGGTACGTGGGGCGGCTCGAGTGCGAGGTCGGGCAGTGACACCACCGCCGGGTCCAACGCCTTTGGCTCGCGCCGCTCGGCCACGACCACCGCCGCTGCCACGGCTGCGGTCACGCCCACCGCGACCAGCCACCGTGTCCACACCCCGGGGGCCTGATTTGCCGCCGGCGGGGGCGGTGGCGGTGGGGCGGAGATTCCGAGCCGAGCCGCGACCGCGGCCATGTCCTCAGTGGACGGATCGGCTGCTTCACGGGCCGCGTCGAGGAGGGCTCGTGCGTTGGATTGGAGTTCATCCACCTTCTCGTCTCCTCCTCGCATCGAGTCGATCGACGCTGGCTTGAAATGCCTGCCGGGCCGACCGGAGTCTCGAGTACACGGTATTGGGGTTTTCGCCGACGACCTCCCCGATTTCGGCCGCGGTCAGGTTCTCGAGCTCGCCCAACACGAACGCCTCCCGTTTGGGCTGTGGCAGCGAGTCCAAGAACGCGGTCAGAAACGCTTCGGCCTCCCGTCGCGAGACGGCGTCGTCGGGGGAGGGCGTCGTGTCGGTGGGGGGCTCCAGCCGTGCCACGCGGTTCTCGGCCCGCGCGTGACTGCGTTTGTGGTGCAGCACCACATGACGGGTGATGCCCCCGATCCACGCACGCGCCGAGCGTTTCGGGTCGAAGTCGGGCAGGCGCCGCTGCACGACGATGAAGATCTCGTGCACCACGTCTTGGGCGTCTGCAGCCGGGACGCCCAGGTAGCGCGCAGTCCTCCACGCAAACCGGACATGCTCGCGGTAGAGCGCGTCGAGGGAGGGGGCCGAAGTGGCCGGCTGTGGAGCGTGGCTCAACGCCGGGGCTTTCCCGCCCGCCCGGAGATTCGTGAAGGAAAATGCACTTCGAGGCCAACCGTGGCGCGAATCGCGGCAAGACCGGGTGCATAGGCCGTATCGGAGTTCGCGAGGGCGACCTGCAGCGGGCGCAGCCCGACGGTTCCTTCGGCGGAGGCCCACAGGGCCAGCGACGGCCGAAACGACCAGACGAGGCCGCCCGAGGCCACCGCGGCCGGCCAGGCGTGGTGGGTCACGCGGCGCCCGGCAGGACTCCGGTCCCCGACTCGAAGGGCACCGACGCCCAACCCTGCGCACAGCGGGACCGCGAGGCGTGGGGAGCCGAGCACTGCGCAGCCTCGCGCCGCGACGAGACCCAGGGTGACGACGAGTCGGTGCCCATCGCCCCGGGTGTCCCGCGCATCGGCGGGGGTCCACAGCGCGCCGGTGACCTCGGCGCGGCCCCAGGGTCCTCGCACACCGATCGCCAGTCGCCCTGTCCCGAGGCTCGGCGTGATGCCGACGCCGATTCCCACATCGAATCGCGTAAGCGCCCCGGTTCGGGGGCTCGCGGCCGCACGCGGTGGGGTGGTCGGGGACGCGGGGCCCGGTTCAGGTTCGGGCTCGGGCTCCGGCTCGGTCTCGGGTGCAGGTTCGGGGGCGGGCGCAGGTTCGGGGGCGGGCTCGGGCTCGGGCGCGTTGGGATCGAGGGCGAGTGAGAGTATGACCGCAGCTGCGTCGACCAGCGCAGCGCAGGTTTGCGCTTCGAAGTCTTTGGTCGTGCGCTCGAACGACAGCCGCAACCCCCAGCCGTCGTCCGTTGCCCGGACCACACCCGTCGCGCTCAGCGGCCGATGGGGTGCGTCTTCCAGCAGCTCCCGCAGCCGGGTGCGTACCTCCGTCTCACTGCCGCAGCCCGCCGGTGCGTCCCATTGCAGCGTCAGCGTGGGCGCTTCATCGGGTGCAGGCGCGGCAAGGACCGTCACCGCAGCGAGGACCGGCCACAGCACGTAGGGTGCGTATCACACAACGCTCTTGCCGCTCAGGCGGAGGCCACGACCGGAAGGTGTGGCGTGTGCAGGGTGTCGCGGATCAGCTGCTCGACCGCGTCGACCCAAACCGGCTCGGCGTTCAGCGACGGGACCAAGGTCAACTCGCGACCCTCACCGGGGGCCTCGAACGTCTCCTTGAGCCCCATACCGACTTCCTCGATCGTCTCGAGGCAGTCGGCGACGAAGGCCGGGCAGAAGACCAGGACCTTCTTGTGTTTGCCGTCCTCGCGTATGCGGTCGAGCGTGACGTCGGTGAACGGCTCGACCCAGTCCTTGCTGAGCCGGGATTGAAACGTGACCGTATAGTCGTCCGGCTGCAGGTCGAGCTTGGCCGCCAGCGCGCGGGCGGTGGCGAAACACTGGGCCCGATAGCAGTTGCGGTTGGCATCGCCGATCGCGTCGCAACACCCTTCGTTGCTCAGGCAGTGTGCGCCGCTGGGATCGCCTTTGCGCAGGTGCCGGTTGGGCAAGCCATGAAAGCTCATCACGACGTGGTCGGGCGTCTTTTCGGCGAGCAGCGGCCGACCGATGTGGGCGAACGCCTCGATGAACGACGGGTGGTCGTAGAAGGGCGGTGCCATGGTGATGAAGGGGGTGTTCTCCTGCTCGGCGGCGATGCGGTAGACGGCCTCCGCCGTGGAGCCGGTCGAGCTCGAGGCGTATTGGGGATAGAGCGGCAACACCACGATGCGGTCGCACCCGTCTCGGGTCAGCGCTTCGATGCCCGCCCGCAACGACGGGCTGCCGTAGCGCATCGCCAGTTTCACACGCACCTCCGGCTCGTTCGCGAAACGTTCTGCAACGGCTTCGGTGAGCCGCTTGCCATGCACGAGCAGCGGCGAACCCTGCTCGGACCAGATCTTCGCGTATGCCTCCGCCGACTTGGCGGGGCGGAAGCGAAGAATGACGAGGTTGAGCAGCAGCCAGCGACCGACGGGGTTGATGTCGATGACGCGGGGGTCGCTGAGGAACTCGGCGAGGTAGCGCCGCACGTCTGCGGTCTGGGGCGAGTCGGGGGTGCCCAGGTTGACGAGCAGAATGCCGATGCGGCGGTTCACGTCCGGAGCCTGCGGAAAAACCCCGGCCCGCGCAAGCGAACCGGGGCTTTGGCTCGATGGGGGGCGGCTCAGGCGTCGACCAGGGCGTCGAGCATGGCTTGAATGCGCTCGACGGTGCCTTTGGGGTCGGGCACCTCGCCCTCGGCCAGGTGCGCCTGGTCGTGCAGCAGCTGGATCCACGCGTCGGCTTTGGCCGCGTCGGACCCGGCCTTGACCAAGGCCGCTGCGGCTTTGACGAACTTGTGGCCGCCATTGACCTCGAGGATGCGGGGACGGGCGCTGACGGGGCGCCCGGCGGCCATCAGGATGCGCTCCATGTTGCGGCCCATGCTGCCCGGGTCGTCGACCAAACACGACGCGCTGGAGGTGAGGCGGCGCGAGACCTTCACGTCGCTCACGCGGTCACCGAGCAGCGCTTTGGCGCGCTCGATGAGCGGAGCCAGTGCGTCGTCGGTGCTGTCGTCGTCGTCCTTGGACTCCTCGTCGTTGGAGGCGTCGTCCTCGGCCTTGCCGTCGAGGTCGAGGTCCCCGGCCGTGACGCTGATCAGCTTCTTGCCATCGTATTCGGCCAGGTCCTGCACGACCCATTCGTCGACCGCGTCGGTCATCATGATGACCGCGTAGCCACGCTCACGCAGCGCTTCGAGGTGCGGACTGCTGCGCAGCTCTTCCTGCGAGCGACCGGTGATGTAGTAGATGGCGTCTTGCCCCTCGGGCATCGTGTCGACGTACTCGCGCAGCGAGATCCACTTGGCCTCGTGCCCGGTGCTGGCGAACCGGAGCAGCTCGGTGAGCTCGTCCTTGTGTCCGCCGTCGATGTGCAGCCCTTCCTTGAGGAACACGCCGAACTCTTCGAACACCTTTTCGTAGCGCTCGCGGTCCTCCTTGGCGGTGTCGGAGAGCAGACGCAGCGTCTTGCGGGTGAGCTGGCGGCGAATGGCGGAGAGGTTCTTGTTCTCCTGCAGCATTTCGCGGGAGACGTTCAGCGGCAAGTCCTCGGAGTCGACCACGCCTCGCATGAACCGCAGGTAGGCCGGCAGCAGCTTGTCGCAGCTCTCCATCACCATCACGCGGCGGGCGAACAGCTGCAGGTGTTTGCTCTCCTCGTTGAAGAGGTCGGCGGGGCGGCGGCCGGGAATGAACAACACCGCGTGAAACTGGATCGGCGCGTCCATTGACAGGTGCAGCCGCCCCAGGGGCTCGTCGCCCGGGAGCACGAAGCCGCCCATCACGTGTTTGTAGAACTCTTGGTAGTCCTCGTCGCCGAGCTCGGACTGGCTGCGGGTCCAGAACGCACCGATCTCGTTGAGCTGAGTCCACTCGACTTCGCCGTCCTTGTCGACGCCGAACTGCACCGGGTACATGACGAAGTTGCTGTAGCGCTTGACCACGTGCTCGACGCGGAAGCGCTCCAGGAACTCCTTCGCGTCGTCCTTGAGGTGCACCTCGATCCGGGTGCCGCGGTGCTCCTTGTCGGTCGGCGCCAGCGTGAACGAGCCGTCGCCGCTGCTGCTCCAGTGAATGGCGTCGTTGCCGGGCTTGGCCGAGCGCGTGTACACGTCGACCCGGTCCGCGACCATGAAGGCGCTGTAGAAGCCGACGCCGAACTGGCCGATCAGCTGCACGTCGGGCGACTTGCCTTCGGCCTGCGCCTTGGCGGCCTGCTCGAGGAACTGCAGCGTGCCCGAGTGCGCGATCGTGCCCAGGTTCTGCCGCGCCTCGTCCGGCGTCATGCCGATGCCGTTGTCTTCGATGACCAGGACGCCGCGCTCACTGTCGGCGGAGATCCGCACGCAGGGCTCGAGCGCTTGGCCGTCGAGGCTGGTGTCGACCAGCGCGGTGTAGCGGGCCTTGTCGAGGGCGTCGGAGGCGTTGCTGATCAGCTCGCGCAGGAAGATCTCGCGGTTGGTGTACAGCGAGTGGGTGACCAGCTTGAGGACCGCGGCGACTTCCGCCTTGAACTCGTGTTTCTCGGGAGCGGGCGTGTCTGGCATGGCGTTCGGGCGCCAACGCTAAACATCGCTGGCGTCGGGTCAAGGCGCGTGGTGCGGCGAAGGACCTTGCGTGACCTCACGGCCCTCCGCCGCTTGTCACGAGGTCGGTGGTGCCCCTACAGTGACACTGTGAGGACGCTCCGGGTCGGCTTGGCGGGATTGTTCGCGTGCACCGTGGCCTCGATGGGCTGCGAGGCCCAGACGGACGACGTCCCCGCGACACCGCGCGATGCCGCGTTTCCGTTGGCTGCTCCGCCGCCGACGATGAAGGTCCCGGCGCCGCTGCCTTCGGCGCATTGCCAGGTCAACGTCACGGGCACGGGCGTCATCGACCTCGAAGAGGACTACTTGCCTGCGGTCGTCACCTGCGAAAACGGTGGGGCCAACCTCGAGGCGCTCAAGGCCCAGGCGATCGCGGCGCGTTCGGTCGCCTACTACAACATGGAGACCGAGGGGGAGATCTGCGACAGCCAGGGCTGCCAGGTCTACAGCTGCGGCAACGCGCCCACGGCCTTGGCCGTGCAAGCGGTCGAAGAAACCTCGGGCCTGTACCTCATGTACAACGACACGTTGACCTACGGCTTCTACGTCGCGGGCGACAACAACACCTCCGGGCCGGGGTGTGTGGGGGTCAGCGGCTCCACCGAGCACTGGGTCACCTACAACAGCGGCCAGTCGGGCTTCGATGTCGAGCAGACCGAGCTCGGCTTCGTGCACCCGACCGACGACCCGTCCTACGGCCAGAACCGAGGGTGCATGGGCCAGTGGGGGGCGCGGTGTCTCGAGAACGAGAACGGCGCCGACTACATGGACATCCTGCGCTTCTACTACGGTGAAGACATCGAGGTCGTGCAGGCGTCTGGCGAGTGCGTGACGCCGGTCGAAACGACGGACGGTTCGGCCTCGGACTCCGCAGGCGATGAAACCGGCGTCGGTGAGTCCGGCGGCGGCTCGACGGGCGCCGTCGATCCTTCGGCGGGCGAGGGCGGCACGGGTGCCAGCGGAGGCACGGGCGGCGGAGGTGTTGGCGAGTCGGGCAAGCCCGACGACACCGACGGCGGCTCGTCCGACCCGTCCGGTGAGGCGGGCGATGGAAGTGGCGGAGCAGGCGCCGCCTTGCCCGACGGCTTTGGTGAAGATGCGACCAACTCGGCGTGCAACTGCACGAGCGGGGGAGGACCGGGTGCCACGCTGTTCGGGTTGGTGCTCCTCGGTCTGCGTCGCCGCCGTTTCCGGGCATGAAGAAACCCCGGCCGCCGAAGCGGTCGGGGTTCTCCGACTGAATCGCGGGGCCCGAAGACCACCGCGACACAGGGTTGAGGGCCTACTCTTCGGCCGTGGGTGCTTCGGCGTCCGCAGCTTCGTCAGCGGCGGGCTCTTCAGCAGCTTCGTCGGCGGACTCGTCGGCGGCTTCGTCGGTGACGTCGTCAGCCGAGGGCGCCTCGGGGGCTTCGGCTGCGGGAGCTTCGGGGGTGGCGGTGTCGGGGGCCGACTTGTCGCAGGCGACGAGGGTACCGGCAGCCGCAACGATGAGAAGCATGTTGGTGATCTTCATGATGGTCGCTTCCTTGTGGAGGGCGAGCCGGAACAGGCTCGCGATTCGCGTTGATTACCCCAACCGAGCGCCCTTGTGAAGTCGCGCCATGGAGCATTCCTGCGCACAATTACAGCCGGGCGCCGGATCTGTAAGATCCTCCACGGGTTTCGCGCACGTTTTCGCTCGAAACAGCCACAAAACCGACGTGGGGGCCGCTTCGGCGTTAGGATCGCGACGCATGGGGAAACTGCGGACCTTGTGGACGCTCGTCCTGCTCGCCGGCTGCGGGGGGCTCGCATACAAGGGCTGGCAGAACAGCCGGATCCCGCATGCTGTCGATGCGCAGGCGGAGTCGATCGCCTGTGACCAGCTGCAGGCCTGCACTGGCGGGGCCGCTCGCTGGACGGCGCTCGACGCCTCCCCGTTTGCCCGGATCTACACGCTCGACGCGGGAAGCGAGACCGTAACGATCGAGTGTCGTTGGTCGATGGTGTTGCTCGGAGAGGTGACATGTCGAGCCAACCGGGACGAGATCGCCGCGCCGGCGGAAAAACGCACGGGTCCGAGGCCGCACGAGCTGGGACGCGGCAACCTGCAGTGACCCAGTCCCCCGACGTCCGCGGGGACGTTTCACGGCTGGAGGTCGTTCACACGGCGCAGATGCCTTGGTCTGCGAGTCCTGCCGCCGGGGTCGAACGCAAACGCCTGGAGCGGGTGGGTCCGCCCGAGGCTGGCAGGGTGACCTCGGTCGTTCGCTACGCGCCGGGCAGCCGTTTTCCATCGCATCCGCATCCCGATGGCGAGGAGATCTTGGTGCTGGAGGGCGTGTTCTCGGACGAGCGCGGGGATCATCCCGCGGGCACCTATCTGCTCAACCCCGAGGGCTACAGCCACGCCCCGTACTCCGAGCCCGGCTGCGTGCTGTTCGTGAAGCTGCGCCAATACCCGGGGAAGGCGCGGACGTCGGTGCGCGTGAAGGTCGACGACAGCGGATTCGAGCCCTACGTCGCCGACGGCATCGAGCGCATGGTGCTCTACGCCGAACCCGAGCATCCCGAGCAAGTGCACGTGCTGCGCATGTCCGCCGAGGTCACCACGCCCGAAGTCGAGGTGTCCCAGGGGGAGGAACTCTTCGTGCTCCAGGGCGCATGTCACGACGGCGACCGCGAGCTGGTCCAGGGGAGCTGGGTACGCTACCCGCCCGGGTCCAAGCACCGCCTACACACCGAGCGAGGTTGCAGCCTGTACGTGAAGAAGGGGCACCTCGCGACCTCCTGACGACCCCGCAAAAACGCCCCGCCGCAAACCGCAGCAGGGCGCTCGTCCCAAACAACACACCGCGTAGGCGGAGGAAGCGGCCACCGGCCGCGAGCGAGGACGCCCGGCGTACCCCCACCGAACCTGGGAGGCGGAGGAGCGGCCACCGGCCGCGAGCGAGGACGCCCGGCGTACCCCCACCGAACCTGGGAGGCGGAGGAGCGGCCAACGGCCGCGAGCGAGGGCGAAGCCCGAACTTGGAGGGGAGGCCGCAGGGGGGCTTCGCCCCCCGAAGGACGGGGAACCGAGAGGTTCCCCCAACTAAATAAAGCTCGGGAGTCGTGGGGAGTTGCTGTTGGTCAGGCGGCGGTGCCAGAGCTGCACGCCGACGAACTCGTCGTTGCGGGTGACGTGATCGGTGAGGCGTGCGGTGACCTTGAAGCCCAGGGTGGAGAACACCTGGTTGCACAGCGGGGCGTCGACCGGGCACAGGCCGAAGACGCTGGCGGTGTCCATCTTGCGCAGCTCCTCGAGCAGGGCGCGCAGGGTGAACTCGTACTGAGGCAGGTCTTCCTCTTTGAGGGGGACCGTCATCAGGTCGACCTTGGCGTGGCCGAACGAGCTGTCGGTCTCGGCACCGAGCCACATCTCGCGTTTGCCCTGTTTGCCGTGCACGCCCACGTCGGGGTGGAACATGCCGCGGCGGAACGGAGCGTAGACCGAGCCCTCTTGCAGGCCTTCGGTGATGCCCTTGAGGCGGTTTTCGTCGGTGACCACCTCGAGGTTGAGGCCTCGGGGTTTGGTCTCCTGCGGGGTGCGGCTCTTGACGGCCGGGCCCTGCAGCTTGGGCGCGCCACCTTGGATCGGATCGCCGTCCTCGGTGTAGACGCGGCTCATGACGTAGGCGTCGGCGGTGCGGAAGTAACCCGGAATGGCGCCCTCACGGGAGAAGCCCACCGAGCGCCAGCTCTTGCTATCCTGCTTCTCGACGACGGTGAACACCTTGCGCAAGCCCTCGGCACGGGCGATGCGGTCGAAGAAGTCGCGCTTCTGCTGGTAGTTGCCTACCCTGTAGTCGAACACGCGCAGGTTGTGATGACGCCGATTCAGCAGGAAGCAGAAGTCGATGTCTCCCTTGCGGTAGTAGATTTCTTCGACGGGCTCGTCCTTTTGGACGCTCGCGGCTTGCGTTGCCGACATGCTTTGATCTCGATTCGAGTCGGGGAAGAGTGCTCCGAAGGCTCGTGTCTGCTCACGCGTTCACCGAGGACCCCGAAAACACTACGTTTTGCCGGCCTGCGAGGCCGGAATCCATGATTCCGTACCCCTACCACCTACATTTTTTCATGTCAAAGCGCGGGATCACAATCGGCCTTGACGACGGGCCCCGTTCACGAGTACCGGCTATCGCACTGTGCGTGCTGGGCGCCATTGCGGGATGCCGTCCGGATGCCGCCGGGGAGCCGAAGACGGGCTGCACGAAGGATCTCGACTGCAAGGGGGAGCGGATCTGCGTCGAGCAGATCTGCGTCGACCCGCAGTCCAAGGATGCCCTGCAGGGGCAGGCTCCCGAACCCGCAGAGCCAGATGACTCCTGGAGACGGGGTGGCCCTGCGGGCGATCGCCCTTCGCGCGGCCGCGGGCCCGTCGAGGCGCCCAAAGCGGCGTGGGAGGTCGACCTCGGCTCGGTTGTATTCGCAAGACCTACACTCGGCGAAGACGAGCAGGGGCGCACGGTGGCGTATGTGGGGACACACGCCGGCCGTTTCGTGGGGGTGGTGACCGACGGCGACGACGAGGGGTTCATCGTGACGGACCTGACCGTGGGGGGCATGATCTGGTCGACCGCGGCCCAGGACTCCAAAGGTCGGCTCTATGTCGGGGCCGACGATGACACGCTGTATGCGATCGACCCGGCCGAGTCGAAGATCGTGTGGTCGAAGACGCTCGGCAACTGCACCCCCGCCCGAGCCCCCGGCCCCGAAGGGGCGCGTTGCGACGTCGACGGTGGCCCGACGTTGGGTCCCGACGGCGACCTCTACGTGGGCGCCGATGGGGTCTATCGCATCACGACCGCGGGCAAGATCGTCTGGCATTGGCCCGGAGACGACGAGCGCGGCAAACACGTGTTCTCCAGCCCGCTGGTCACCAAGGACGGCCTCGTGGTGTTTGGCGGCCAAGACGGCTTCGTCACCGCGCTCGACTCCGCGGGTGCCGAGGCGTGGCGCTACAAGGTCGGGGCCGACGTCGACGGGTCCGCGGCGTCGGGCGTCGACGGCTCGATCTACATCGGAGCCGACGACGGTCGCATGTTTGCGCTGCGCCCCGACGGCAGCCTCAAGTGGAGCTTCGTCTCGCAGAGCGACATTCGATCCTCGGTCGCGGTCGCAGCGGATGGCACGATCTACCTGTCGTCGTTCGACGGCAACCTCTATAGCTTGGACCCGGCGGGCAACGTGCACTGGATGTTGCCCTCGGGTGGGCGTATCGCCGCATCACCGGTACTCGACGCCGATGGTGTGGTCTACGTCGGCAGTCAGGACGACCGCCTCTATGCGGTGACGGCCGAAGGCAAGGTCCGCTGGAACGTCGAGTTCCCCACCGACATCGACAGCTCGGTCGCGATCACCGACGCGGGCACGCTCGTGGTGGGATCGGACGACGGCAAGCTACGCGGGCTTCGCTGAGGCAGCGTGGGCCAGACGTTCGTCCGGCGGCCCACGGTGGGGCAGGTTCCGACGCGAGCGGACGACAATCGCGTTGGACCGGCCTCGATGGTGGCCATACGAGGGACTCGCCCCTTCAATCCGGGGGGAGCGACCGCATGGAGATCACGTTTGGAGCCGTTCCAGAGACGGATGACGACCAGACCCGACTGATGTTGGCGGATTTCTGCGACGTGTTTTCGCGCCGTACGGGGGTGCGCGTGCGGCCTCACCGGTCACCCTCGCCCGGCGCTCTCGCGGCGGCATTCGGGCGTGGTCGGGTCCAGCTGGCTTGGGTCTCTCCGACCCTGTTTCTATTGTCCGAGGCCTTCGAGGCCGCCAATCCCTTGGTGTCCACGGTGCGTTCGGGCCGGACACGCTTTCATGGGGTTCTGTTCGTCCGCAGCGACTCGGCGATTCGCACGATCTCAGAGCTGCGTGGGCGAAGCGTCGGTTGGGTCGCGGAGTCGAGCGCGGCTGGATACCTGATGCCGCGCGTGGCGTTGGCGAACCGAGGCGTGGACATCGACGGGCTCCTTGGCGAGCAGACGTTCCTTCAAACCCACGGCGCGGTCGTGGAGAGTGTGTTGTCGGGTCGTTGCGATGTCGGGGCCACGTTTGCCGTGTTCGAAGGCGGAGACAACCGTCGCCCCTTGGTTCGCGCCGGCTTCGAACCCACGCACGCACGGGTGTTGCTCGCGTCGGAGCCGATCCCGGCCGACCTCGTCGTCGCGTCGCCGAGCATTCCCGCGGCGTTGCTTCAGAAGGTTCGCGAAGGGCTGTGCCAACGCACCTCCGACGACCGGTTCTGGGAGCTTTGCCAGGCTCTGTTCGGGGCGGAGGATTACGCCGACTTCGATCCCGCACCGCTGCACGGGCTGAAGGACGACCTGTTTCTCGCCCAGCAACGCGGGGAGTGGAACGCGACCGGTTGAACCAGGTCGCGTGGCGAGTTCGACGTGAGGCTGCTAGCGTGCCGCCGTGGCGCGCAAGCCAAAAGTCAAACAGAAGACCAAGCGGGGGAAGGCTCAGGCCCAACGCACCGCCCGTGGAGCGTCCAAAGGCAGCGCCAAACGGTCGAGTTCGAAGTCGTCTTGGCCCAAGAAGAGCAGCACGCGTCGCAAGCCGTCCTCCTCGAGTTGGGAGCCGCGGACCCCTGGACGTGTCCGCCCCGGCGACACCGCATCCAAGCCCACTCCGACACGTGCGGTAGCCACGCAGGACTCCGGCGACCCGCGCATCGTGCAGGGAAAGCTCCTCGTGAACCCTGCCGGCTTCGCGTTCGTGGATCGCGGCAACGGTGAGCCTTCGGTCTTCGTGCCGCCGCCCGAGCGCAACGGCGGCATGGATGGCGACGAGGTGATCGTTTCGTGGTGGCCCGGCAACCGAGGTCCCGAGGGCAGCGTGCGTTCGGTGCTGTCCCGGGCGCGTACTCGGGTCACGGGGGTGTTGCGCCGGCAGGGGCGTCGCCTGTTCATCGAGCCCGACGACCCGCGAGTGCTCGGCGATGCGGACGTGCTCGCCGACACCGATGCCGAACCGGGCATGGTGGTCGTCGCCACCATCGTCGACTACCCGGACGCCTGGAACGACACGTTCTCGGTCACCGTCGACCGTGTGCTCGGTGAGCCGGGGTCGTTGGCGACCGAAGAAGAGCGCATTCTGGTCGAGCACGGGGTCAACCCGCAGCTCCCCCAAGCGGTGATCGACGCGGCTGAGCTGGTGCCCACGCGGGTGCTCAAGGCGGACCGGGAGAACCGGGCCGACCTGCGCGAGTTCGACTTCATGACGATCGACCCGCCCGACGCCCGCGACTTCGACGACGCCGTGTGCGTGGAGCTGCTGGGCAAGGACCCGCGCCGCGCCAAGATGCGTGTGCACGTGGCGGTGGCCGATGTGTCGCACTACGTGCACGAAGGCGACATCTTCGATACCGAGGCGCGCAACCGCTACTTCTCCTGCTACCTGCCGGCGCGGGTGATCCCGATGCTGCCGATGCCGCTGAGTGCAGGCATCTGCTCGCTCGTCCCCAAGAAAGAACGCTGCGCGATGGTGGTGTCGTTCGATGTCGACGCCAGCGGTCGCATGGGCAAGGCCGAGGTCGCGGCCGCCGTGATCAAGTCCAAGGCGCGGCTGACCTATGACCAGGTTGCCGGTCACCTCAGCGGCGAGCGGCCGCTCGACGAAGAGGTCGGGGCTCGGGTCACGTTGCTGCGTGCTGCGTCCGACCGGCTTCGCAACGCACGTTTGGGCCGCGGCGCGGTGGAACTGCACCTGCCCGAGACCAAGGTCATTCTCGACGAGGACGACCGCGAACGGGTGCGCGACGTGGTGCAGGCGCGCCAGGACCCGGAGATGAAACGCGCCTACAACCTCATCGAGGAGCTGATGGTCGCGGCCAACGAGGGGGTGGGGCGCCTGGCGGTCGAGCATCGGCTTCCCGTGGTCTATCGGGTGCACGACCGCCCTGACGAGGCTCGCGTCGAGCGGTTCACGGGGGTTGCTGGGCTGCTCGGGGTCGAGGTCGCGCCCGAAGACCTGCGCTCGCCGCTGGCCTTTGCGGCGCTGCTCGAGCGCATCGAGGGGCACGAGCGCCGTGCGCCGCTCAATGCGTTGCTGCTGCGCACGCTCGCGCAGGCCGAGTACTCCACCCACAACCTCGGCCACTTCGCTCTGGCGAGCGAAGCGTACGTGCACTTCACCAGCCCGATTCGCCGCTACCCCGACCTGATCAGCCACCGCGTGCTCAAGGCCTGGCTGCGGCAGCGCGGTGGGTTCTGTGGCCCCGACCCGGTGCCGCGCATGCCCGCGATGCGGGACAGCACCGCCCAAGCCGAGGCCTCCAGCGAAAAGGAACGCGGCGTGACCCAGGCGGAGCGCGACGCCAAGTCATTGCTGTGCGCGGCGTTCATGCGCGACCGCATCGGCGACCGCTTCGAGGCGTCGATCAACGGCATGTCCCAAGGGGGCCTGTACGTCACGCTCGACGCTCCCGCAGTCGACGGCATGGTGCGGCGCGCTCAGATCGAGCGCGAGTTCCGGGAGAAGTTCGACATCGACGAAATGGGGGCGGTGATGACCGGCCTCAAGAGCGGCCGCACGCTCGCGGTCGGGGACCGCCTCGTCGTCGAAGTCACCGGTGTTTCGCTGCAGCGCCGCCAGATCGAAATGGCGATGGTCAGCAAGCTGACCGTGGAGTAGCCATCCCCTCCGCCGACTACTGCGGCAGGGGAAGCGCCTGTCCAACCCGGTGGGGCCCCGCGGGCAGGCGTTCGAGGCCCGCGACGGGGTGGGCGAGCACCGTGACGCCCTCGTCGACGTGTACGACGTGGCGCTGAGCGTCGTCGGGTGTCACGACGGGCACGCCGGGGTGCTCGGCCTCGAACGTGGCCAGTGCGGCCGCATAGGCTTCGGTGTCGTCGGCGTCGGGGTGCAGGTCGCTCGCGGCGCGCAGGGCGTATCCCTCGAGCGCAGGGGCGTCGAAGGCTTCCGCGAGCACGGCGACCGCATGCCACAGCTCGGCATGAGCTGCGAAGTCGTCAGGGGTGCCTTCGAGCGGTAGCGCCAGCCCTTCTTCGCAGGCCTGCATCGCGTCCTCGGGTTGGTCGCGAGTGGCGAAGATGTACGCGTACCCGAGGAGCGCGAACTTGTGGGTCGGGTAGTCCGGCGGCTGCGGCAGTTGAACCGCGCGTTGAAACGCCGCCATTGCGTCGTCCGGCTTCGATGCCGTGCGATAGGCGAAGCCGGCATCCACCAGCAGTCGGCCCGCGACCGGGTTGCCGTCGCGTGCGAAGCGTTTGGCGGCCTCGACCCAGGTGTCGGCGGCCTCTCGCACCGCGTCGTGGCGGCTCAGCGCGGCGCCGAGGCGTGCGAGGCTTCCCGCGACTTCGGGCGTGTGCTCGCCATACAGCGCGGCGTCGAATCGGACCGCCTGCCGCATGCCGAGCACCTCGTCCTGCTCGATCAACGCGTGCACGAGGCTGGCCGCCGCCTCGCGCTGCTCGGGCAACTGCTCCAGCAGCGTGTCGAGGCGCGAGAGCTGGGCGCTGAGGTCCGGCACCGCTAGAACTCGATGCCGAGCCCGGCGAACCACGTCGCGTCGCCGAGGCTGATCGTGTTGCCGATGCCGAAGTTGTCCAAGCGGCTGTAGGAGAACTCGCCGAACAAGTAGGCGTGGTTGATGCCGGTGGTCTGGTCCATCTTCTTGGCGGTGCCGCGCTCGATGAAGTCGAGGCGCAGCATCATGCCGGCGTTGAGGGTGAAGCCCCACACGCCGCCTGCACCCTTGTCGCCATCGTCGTCACGCGCGATGTTGCGACGTCCGTCGCGGGTCCACCAGAAGGCATAGGTTGCGCCCGCCTCGGCGTAGGGGACGAGCGGAACCTTGTAGCGATCGGCCAGCAGCTCGAAGCGATAGCTGACCAGTGCGCTGACCGGAAGCATGGTGAACGTGACGCTGTCGGCGGCGCTGCGAACCGTCTCGTCCTCGTCGGTCGGGTTGGTGAGGATCGCCGCCGCCTTGTCGCGAAAGAACGCGACCTGGGTGCCCAAGCCGATGGGACCTCCGACGTAGTAGAACTGCCAGTCGAAGCCCAGCACGGGCATGACGGCCTTCTTGGGGGCGTCGTTGACCACGCCCTCGCCGTCGGTTTCACCGAACAACGTGGCGTAGGGGCCGTAGCCTTCACCCTCGTAGTCGCGGTCCACATCCGGCAGGTACGGGCCGAGCTTGATCTCGAACGCGAACCGCTGCGGGGACCCGGGGCGACCGAACTTGTCGCGGCGGGGGCCGTTGAAGTCGATGGTGTTCTGCCGAGCGATCGCCTCTTCGGACGGCGTCCCCGGAGGGGGCTCGGCGGAGGGCTGCGCGGCGGGCTCGGCGAGCAGGGCCGCGGCGAGGAGTCCGGCGCCGTTCACGCTGCCCTCCGCGCGTCGCTGCGTCGCCGACGTCGCGCGAGCATGCCGAGCAGGCCCGTGAACAGCAGCCATCCCGTGCCGTCGGGCGAGGGGCCACTGGTGCAGTTGCAGAACCCACCCTTGCCACAGAGCTCTCCTTGCGCGTCGCACTGCTCCCACAGGTCCGTGGTTTCGCGGGGCGTTGCGGTGAAGACCTCGGATGCTGCGACCGGGTTGCCGGCGTAGTCGAAGGCGACGAGCAGCACTTGGTAGTCCTGATCGTTGACGAGGCCGTTGATGCGCGCGGTGCTGGCGTTGGCGGCGATGAAGTCCGAGCATACGTAGGCCCAGTCGAGCGACTCGATGCCCGAGCTGTCGAGGCCTTCGGTGTCGGTACCGCTTCCGGAGTCTGAGCCCGAGCCTGAGCCGGAATCGGATGAATCCGCCTGCGACCCGGTGGTGGCATCGGTCCCGGTCCCCATCGACCCGGTGGTGCCAGCGTCGCAGACGTCACAAGTGCCGTCCTTGGCCCGGTTGGCGCAGGCGGCATCCCAGCGGTCGGCGCAGCAGTAGGCGAACGCGTCGTCGCTGCAAACGGCGACGGTACAGGCTTGGTCGTAGCAACTCGGCGAGGTGTTCTCGGCGCAGCAGTTGCCTTCGCCCCCACACATCTCGCAGTAGTCGAGCGCGAGGGCGGCACATTGCTCGGTCCAGTCGTTGGCGCACGACCCTTCGACCGTTGCGACCGCCGCGAAGCAGGTGTTGTCCGAGCAGGAGCCGGCGGCACAGCAGTCGCTCATGCCACCGTGCGCGACGCTGGGCTGCGCCCCGAGGCCAGCGGCGCCGGTGCTGCCGAAGTCACCGTCGGTGTCGGTGTCGGTATCGGAGTCGAGGCCCGTGTCGGAATCATCGATCGGGTCGGGGTCGTCGGTCACGTCGACCTGGTCGAAGGGACCCTCGGGGCACAGGTTGGCGGCCGTGTAGTAGATCGTGCCGTTGTTCTGCGCCGTCACCGAGGGCAGGTTGAAGCCCTTGCCCTCGACCGGAGTGCCGTCGAGGTTGGCACACAGCGCGCGGTAGCCCTGAATGTCGGACGTGGTGGTGTTGTCCCACTTGATCACGACCGACCCATCGCCGCCCTGGGCCCGGAAGTTGGTGGCGTTGATCGTGGGAGGCAGAAAGTCGTAGGTGAGCGAGGGGGTGTTGCCGTCGGCGTCGGTAACCTCGGTCTGCTGACCGGTCACCACGAACTCGGCCGCCTGACAGTCCGTCTGGTCGCCGTTTTCGACGCAGATCCAGATGCCGCCGTCACCGGTCTGGGTGCTGCACGGCTGAGCGGCGATCGCCGATTCCGGGTCTCGCGGGCTTCCTGGCTCGACGCCGGTCGCGAGCCACAGCGGGTTGAACTCGAAGTCGACGTTGCGGGTGTATGTGTTGGTGAAGTCGTTGACCGCCAACACGCAAGGGCGGGCCTGCCCGTTGTTGAAGGTCTCGCCGTCGTCGCAGCGGTTGCCGACGTAGGTTCGCACCGGGACCGAGTCCCGGGCCTCGGGCGCCTGCAGTCGCACCCGCGCGGACACGGCCTGACCACATTCGCAGCGGGCCTTGTTGACGTAGCCGCGCAGGTCGTTGGCGGTCATCTGCCGGCCACGAGACCCATCGGCCTTGGTGGTCCAATACTGGATCGTGAAGTCGGTGCCCTGCGGCGGCTCTGCCTGTGCGGACAGGGGCGCCGTCAGGAAGGCCAGGGCCCCCAGAAGCCCAGCCCCGACGAAGGGGCGGCAGCGGTGGAGTCGGTCATGGGTACGGCGCATGGCGACGGCGAGTGCAGCGTGCAACGATGATGCCACCGGAGGATGCGAGCAGACGCACCGGTTGGGCGATTCGGGGACGCGCATCGTGGACGACTTGGCTGCGCGCGGCAAGGGGCTGTGACGAAATGACAATCGGGTCCGTCCCACCTGCTGGCCGGCCACGATCGGGTCGGCCCAAGCGCGCGCAAAGGTGCCATACTCCATCTAACGACCCTCCCGCGCAGAGGGCGGGAATCTCCGCAAAGACCGACGACACATGGGTTTCACGCGACTGGACGACGAAATCGAGTTCACCCTCCTCAAGGCGCGCCGGCTGTTCTTCTCCGGCGGAGTGGGAGGCGCCTCGGCCACCGATGCGATCCGCAAGCTCTGGTACATGGAGCTCACGGGCAAAGGCGAGCCGATCACGCTGGTCATCAACAGCCCCGGGGGCTCGGTCGACGCCGGGTACGCGGTGTGGGACCAGATCAAGCTGATCTCCTCCCCGGTCCGCACCTTGGTCACGGGCATGGCCGCATCGATGGGCTCGATCCTCTCGCTGGTCGCCCCCAAGGGCAGCCGTTTCGCCACCCACAACGCCCGCTTCATGATTCACCAGCCCTCGATGGGTGGCATCACGGGCCCCGCCACCGACATCGCCATCACGGCCGAAGAGATCGTGAAGACGCGCGACAAGATCACCGACGTCTACGTCGAAGCCACCGGCCAGCCCCGCGAAAAGATCGTGCAGGCCCTCGACCGCGACACCTGGATGTCGCCCGAAGAGGCGTTGGACTTCGGCCTGATCGACAAGATCGTCGACAGCTTCGACGATATGTAGGGCCTCGCGGTTTTTGGGACCGCGCCGGGGTTCTTCGTGCCCCGCTGGCCTCGCGGTTCTGGGACCGCGCCGGGGTTCTTCGTGCCCCCCCTTCGGGTGTGGGGGCACTCCGATCCCCTCGGGTCGGGTGCCTGTGCGCTCGGCCCTTTCTATTTTTCCCGCTGCGCAGGCCCTCCGGGGACGCTCCGGGTGGGCCTCGCGGGTTGAGGACCGCGCCGGGGTTCTTCGTGCCCCCCCTTCGGGTGTGGGGGCACTCCGAACCCCTCGGGTCGGGTGCCTGTGCGCTCGGCCCTTTCTATTCTTCCCGCTCCGCATCCCCTCCGGGGACGCTCCGCTCTCTCGAGAAGCGGCGCTTGCGTTGTGCGGACGAGAAGGGGCGGTGGCGTGGCTTGGTTCGAGTGGCCGCGGAAGGGGGGCGGCCCAGTGCTCGTTGTTCTGTTCGCGTGTTCGCGTGGTCGGGGGTTCGCGTGGTCGCGTGTTCTCGTGGCTCGCTCCGACAGGCGTTCATGGTGGATCCGCCCACCGCGTTGCCCGGCTCCCCTCTTTGCAAGAGAGCGGAGCGTCCCCGGAGGGGATGCGGAGCGGGAAAGAAGAAAGGGCCGAGCGCGTGCGCCCCTGACCCGAGGGGATCGGAGTGCCCCCACACCCGAAGGGGGGGCACGAAGAACCCCGGCGCGGTCCTCAACCCGCGAGGCCCTTAACAGCGTTGGCGAGGGCTTCGGGGACTTCTTCTTGGAGGAAGTGGCCGGCGTCGGTGACGGTGACTTCGGCGCGGGGGAGTTCGCGTTCGTGGCGGCGGAGGGCGCGGCCGAGGATGGGGTCGGCGGTGCCCCAGACGAGGGCGGTGGGGCCTTCGAAGTTGGACAGCCAGGCTTCGCCTTCGCGTAGGGCGGTCATCGACGGGTGCTCGGCGTGGTTGGGCACCATGCGGGCCAGGGCGAGGGGGCCGACGCGATCGGAGGGGCGGCGGAGCGGCCAGCGGTATGCCTTGCCGACGCGGCCGCGGATCGAACGGCGGTTGCCCTGGACCGCCCATAGGATGTTCTGCGGAAAGCCGAGGCCGCGGAATACGAAGTCCGAGACGATCGGCAGGCGAGAGAAGGTGTGAAACGTGGTGCCCCGGGGTTGTTTGGGCGCGAACACGGCGGTGTTCGCGAGCACGACACCTTGCACACGGTCTTCGAGAGCTCGAGCGAGTTGCACCGCGAGGGGTCCGCCCCAGTCTTGGCCGACGACGATGAAGGGTCCGGGCACGAGCGCGTTGGTCATCGCGACGAGGGCGTCGGTGTGATTGCGAATCGTGTGGTCGACCGCGCTACGCAAGCGGGAGGACAACCCGAAGCCGAGCAGGTCCGGCGCGATGCAGCGATAGCCCGGCAGCATCGCGATCACCTTGCGCCACAGAAACGACCACGTCGGGTTGCCGTGCAGCATCACGACCGTCGGCGCATCCCGAGGCCCCTCGTCGATCACGTGCATCGACCGCCCTGTCAGCGTCCCTTCGCTGAACTCGAACGTGCAGCGCTCCACCGGCAACATGTCGGCAAGCCAGCGAGGCAACGGAGGCGCGGGACGTACGGGCACGGGACGTTGCTAGCACAGCTACGCCTCCCTCCGGAGCCCCCCTTCGGGGTGTGGGGGCTCCTCCGGGAGGCTGCACGGTACGGCCGTTGTCCCGTGCCCTTCCATTCATACCGCTGCGCAGACCCTCCGGGTCCGCTCGCTCGGTCTGCGGGCGTGGGCTTGCTGTATGCGTAGGCCCCGCTCGCTCGGTCTGCGGGCGTGGGCTTGCGCTGGGTGTGGGGCTCCTCCGGGAGGCTGCACGGTACGGCTGTTGTCCCGTGCCCTTTTCTTCATACCGCTACGCAGACCCTCCGGGTCCGCTCGGTCTGCGGCGGGCTGGGTGGGTTTAGTGCGGGCGTTTGGACTCGGTGGTGCATGCCGAGTGGGTCCAGAAGACGAGTGGTTGGGCGTTTTCGGGGTGCGGGAGCTGTGGGAGCCAGGGGCCGAGGCGGTTGGCTGTGCACTCGGCCTCGAACTCGCAGCTCGAGGGCGCATCGGGGCAGGGCGGGCATTGGTCGCCGATGACGCGTTTGCGGGCGTACACGGTCTTGGACCCGCCGCCGTGGGCCGCGATGGGGTGCAGGCGGAGTGCGTGGTTGGAGGTGCACTCGCAGACCGTTCCATCCGAGAGCTGAGGAGAGAGGTCCACGCATCGAAGGACGACGGAGCCGGTCGATCGCGGATCGTAGGTGATGGCATGGTCATCGAAGGCGACGAAACGGCCATACTCGACGATGTCGACAAGGGCGCTGGCGGCCCCCAAGCGGGTCCCATCCGGGCGTTCGGTTTGCTGCGTGGGAGAGGACGCCGTCAGGCGATCGGAGAGCGTGAACTCCCGAGTCGTCCGGGCCCGTCCTCGTGGCGAGGGCTGCCAATCGCTGGTCCAGGTCCACGACCCCTCGGTCTCCCCGCGGACCACGTGGCGGCAGGTCCCCGCATCCAACACCCACACCTCATGCGCCTCCTGCAGACGCGTCTCCAATGCGTCGACCCGTTCGCTGTAGGCGTCTCGTCGGGCTGCGTAGGATCGTTCCAGTTCGCCCGGCGTGGATGCATCGCACGATCGCACTGCGGGGCCTTGGTCTGCGACGGGCTCGGTTGCGACGGGTGTGGGCGTGGGCGTGGCGGGTGCCGGCGGTGAGGCCGGAGGCGGCGCTGCGGGAGACACCGTCTGCGAGCATGCCGCGGCAATGAGGAGGAGCGCAGAGCAACCACGGAGCATGCTCGGGTGAAAACGCTCCTCCGCCACCGGTTATTCGCCCCACTCCGAGGGCACTCGTCATTGCCGCCATCGGCGAGGCTTGCGGCGCGGACGGGAAGGACGGGGGGCGAGCAGGGGCGGAGCTTGCAGCGACCCGCAGGAGCGTCCTCTCAGGCTGAGGGGGAGGCGACGCAGGGCGGCGTCGCTCGATCCCCTGCGAGCGCCTGCACGAACTCGGCGCCGTCGCGGCGGCCGAGGTCGAAGGTCCGTTGGATCCGGTCGGGATTGGCGTAGTCCCACAGCGCCACGGGGACGGGGGCACTGGGGCGGACGGCGGTGACGCCCGGTGGGGTGGGAATGGTGTCGTCGTGGCGGCTGAGCAGGACGAAGGTGGGGCCACGATCGGAGACGTGTTCGACGGGGACGCCGTCGATGAGCGCGCCGTCGAGGACCGGGTGGTCGTCGCGGTGCATCAGAGGCATCAGCGGCGGCACGCAGGACGATTGCAGGATGAGGTCGGCCAGCTCGCCCGCGTCGGCGCAGGTGTCGGCGCGCACCATGGAGGGCGCGTAGCCGAGTCTCTGGGGCCAGCGCGCACGGACACGACGGGCGACCTTGCGTTCGAGGCGGTACGTGACAAGCCCGACCGCGGCGGCCACGGCGGGGTGCCAGCCCTTCGGCGCCCGGGAGAGCAGCACGTGAATCTCGGGGCCTTGCTTGAGCGCATCGAGCATCGCCGGGGTGGTGATCGTTTCGATCGTGCCCCGGTACATCGCGTGGTGTGGGAACACCGGATCGGCTCGACCCACGTTGCGAAGGTGAAGGTTGCTCGGGTTCGCGTCGGTGCGACGCTTGAACTCATCGAGCACCGCCCGCGTCTGCCCCCCAAGCGCAGCACAGGCAAACGCCGCCCCCGCACTCACCGATGCGACGACCTCGGGCGCAAACATGTGGCCAGCCTCTTCCCAAAACCCAGCCTGCCAAAAACACCGGCACCCCCCGCCCGCAAAGACGACCGCACGAATCGCGCCTGGCTCGAGCATGCGCGAAGTTGTAGCAGCCTCCCCAAACCCCGTCTCCCCCGCCCCCCGAAAGAGAGCGGAGCGTCCCGGAGGGACGCGAAGCGGAAAAGAAGCAGTAGGGCCGAACAAAGCGGTGCAGCCCGAGGGGTTCGCAGGGGCGCCCTCACCCCGAAGGGGGCGCCTGGGAACCACTGCCCACCGCTGAAAGAGAGCGGAGCGTCCCGGAGGGACGCGAAGCGGAAAAGAAGCAGTAGGGCCGAACAAAGCGGTGCAGCCCGAGGGGTTCGCAGGGGCGCCCTCACCCCGAAGGGGGGGGGCGCCTGGGACCACTGCCCTCCGCCCGAAAGAGAGCGGAGCGTCCCGGAGGGACGCGAAGCGGAAAAGAAGCAGTAGGGCCGAACAAAGCGGTGCAGCCCGAGGGGTTCGCAGGGGCGCCCTCACCCCGAAGGGGGGCGCCTGGGAACTACTGCCCTCCGCCCGAAAGAGAGCGGAGCGTCCCGGAGGGACGCGAAGCGGAAAAGAAGCAGTAGGGCCGAACAAAGCGGTGCAGCCCGAGGGGTTCGCAGGGGCGCCCTCACCCCGAAGGGGGGCGCCCCGAAGAACCCCGGCTCGGACCCACGACGTGAGGCCCGACCCCCCTACACCGGAACGAAGAAGGTGGCGTTCCGGTCCGCCATGGCTCTCAGATCCCGCGGCACCGCGTAGCGCTCGCCGTACTGCTCCGCGAACGTGTCCATGCGTTTGACGAATCGCCTCGTGCCGATGCGGTCGATGTACGACAGCGGGCCGCCGGTGCCGGGTGCAAAGCCGATGCCGAAGATACCGCCCACCTCCGCGTCGCGGCGGCGTTGAATGATGCCCTCGGACACCGCGCGCGCGGCCTCGAGCGCTTGAATGCCCAGGAGGCGCTCACGCAGCAGCTCCACGGAGCTCGTCGCGGGAGTGGCATCGACCAAGTCGCCCAACCCCGGCCAGATGCCGCGACGTCGGCCGTCCGCGTAGTCGTAGAACCCGCCGCCCGCGGCCTTGCCGAGCCGGCCTGCCTCGACCATTGCCTCGACGAGCGCAACGCCGGGGGTGTCGAGCTCACGGCCGTACTTGCGGCCCATCTTGACAGCTTTGACCCCCAGGGACAGGGTGACTTCGTCGAAAACCTGCAGCGGCGGCACCACCATGCCCGCGCTACGGGCCGCCCACTCGATGAGCACGGGGTCGTGCCCTTCGGCGACCAGCTGCGCGCCCTCGAGAATGTAGGCCGAAAACACGCGACTCGTGTAGAAACCGTAGCCGTCGCCAACCACGATGGGCAGTTTGCCGATGCTCTTTGCAAAGCCGAGCGCGCGGGTGGCCGTGGCCTCCGTGGTCTCGGGCCCGACGATGATTTCGAGCAGTTCCATCTTTTCGACCGGCGAAAAGAAGTGCAGTCCGATGAACGCTCCAGCGTTGCGGCTCACCGTGGCGAGGTCCCCGATCGGCAGCGCACTGGTGTTGGTGGCCCAGATGCCGTCCTTGGCGAGCAGGGGCTCGGCCTCTTGGGTGACCCGATGTTTGAGGTCGATGTCTTCGAACACCGCCTCGATGATCAGGTCCGAACCTCGCAGCGGCTCGAGCTCCAGCGTGGTTTCGATGCGTCCGAGCAGCGCCGCGCGAGCCTCGGACGAGAGGTGCTTGAGCTTGGTCGCTTGCGCCTGACAATGCGCTGCGGCGGCGTCGAGGGTCTCTTGCTTGATGTCCCGCAGCACCACGTCGTAGCCCGCCTTGGCGCAGATGAAGGCCAGGCCCGCACCCATCATGCCCGCGCCGAGAATGCCCACCTTGGCAATGCCCGGATCGGAGGGCTTGGGCAGGTCCTCGAGCTTCTTGACCGCGTTGCGGTGAAACCACAGCGTGCGAATCATGTCCTTCGCCTGGTCGGAGATCGCCAGCTGCACGAACGCGCGCGCCTCGATTTCGAGAGCGCGGTCGAAGGTCACGGCGAGTCCTTCTTGCACGGCTGCAAGAGCGACTCGGGGCGCTGCGTAGGCGCCCGCGGTCTTCTTTTCGAGCATGCCGCACGCCGCCATGAACAGGTTGCGGGCGTCGGCGGACCCGGGGCGTGGCCCTGGAGCACGACCCTTGCGGTCCCAGGGCTGCTGCGCGTTGGGATTGGCGGCGATGAACTGCAGCGCGACTTCGTGCAGTGCGTCGCGGTCGGGCACCAACACGTCGACCAAACCGGCGGCCTTGGCTTTGGGGGCGCGCAGCACCTTGCCCTGAAGAATGATGTCGAGCGCCGCCTGAATGCCGATGAGCCGCGGCAGCCGCTGGGTGCCTCCCGCGCCCGGCAATACGCCCAGCGTCACTTCGGGCAGCCCCACCTGAATGCGGGCGTCGTCCAGCGCCACCCGGTGGTGGCAGGCGAGGGCGAGCTCGTACCCGCCGCCGAGTGCCGAGCCGGTGAGCGCGGCGACGACGGGCACGCCCAGCGTTTCGAGTCGGCGATAGAGCGCGCCGAGGTGGGCGACGCGTTCGAGCAGGGCCTTGGCGTCGCGCTCGGGGTACAGCGAGTCGAGGTCGGCGCCCACGCAGAAGTCGTCGTGGGCGGTGGCGAGAATGATGCCCGCCAGGCCGTCTTGGGCGGCAGCCCAGTCGAGCGCTTGCTGCAAGCCGATGCCGAACGCGGTGTCGATGCGGTTGACCTTCGGCATCGCCAGCGTGAGCGTGGCGACGTTGGTCTGAGCGTCGAAGTCGAGGCGGACCGTCTGGTTTTCCGTGGTGGTCATGGTGAGTGCTCCTTCAGACGCGTTCGAGAACGGTTGCGATGCCCATGCCGCCCCCGATGCACAGGGTGACCGCGGCGGTCTGTTTGTCGTGATCTTCGAGGGCGTCGAGCGCAGTGCCGAGCAGCATCGCCCCGGTGGCGCCCAGCGGGTGTCCCAGCGCAATGGCGCCGCCGTGCACGTTGACGCGCGCCGGGTCGACGTCGAGGTCTTGCATGAACGCCAGCGGTACGGCGGCGAACGCCTCGTTGACCTCCCATAGGTCGATGTCGCTGGCCTGCATGCCGGCCTTGGCCAGGGCCTTGCGGGTGGCGGGCATCGGTCCGGCGAGCATCAAGATGGGGTCGGTCCCCACCACCGCGACCGAGCGGATCTTCGCGCGAGGTCGGGCGCTGATGCGTTCTCCGGCCTCCTTGGTGCCCACGAGCACTGCGGCCGCGCCGTCGACGATGCCCGAGCTGTTGCCCGCATGATGCACGTGGTCGATGCGGGCGACCTGGGGGTAGCGCTCCTTGGTGAGGGCGTCCAACCCGAACTGCCGTCCCATCATCTCGAAGGAGGGCTTGAGTTCGGCCAGCGCCTCGGCGGTCGTGTTCGGGCGCGGGTACTCGTCGACCTCGAGCACGGGCAGGCCCAAGCGGTCGGTGACTGGCACGACGCTGCGGTCGAAACGGCCGGCCTGCATCGCGGCGGCGGCCCGCTGCTGGCTCTGCACCGCGAACGTGTCGCAGTCGGCTCGCGTGATGCCGTTGAGCGTGGCCAGCAGGTCGGCGCTGATCCCTTGGGGCACGGAGCCGACATTCCACAGTGTCGCAGGGTCGAAGATCGCACCGCCGTCGCTGCCCATCTTGACCCGCGACATGCTCTCGACGCCGCCTGCGACCACACAGTCGTAGAAGCCCGAGGCCACCATTGCGGCCGCGTCGTTGACCGCCTGGAGCCCGCTGCCGCAGAAGCGGTTGAGCGTGACGCCCGGTGTGTCGAGGTCCCAGCCGGCCTCGAGCGCAGCAAAACGCGCGATGCAGGCCCCTTGGTCTCCCGTTTGCGTGACGCAGCCGATGACCACGTCGTCGACGGTGGAGGTGTCGAGTCGGCTTCGGTCTCCGAGCGCGCGAAGGGCTTGGGCCAGCAGATCGATCGGGCGGGTGGTGTACAGGCTGCCGCTGTCCTTGCCGCGACCCCGTGGGGTGCGGACGGCGTCGTAGATGTAGGCGTCGGGCACGGTGGACTCCTGCCGCCCAGGTCCGGGCTGGCCAGGAGATGCTAAGCATGCTTAGTATCTGTGCGCAATGCCTTCGAAGTCCCCGACTGCACCTTCGCAGCCCACCGTAGGGGTTGCTGCAGCCACCGACGCAGGCGAGCAGGGCGTGGACCCCAAGACGTTGGACCTGCGGCGCGTCCAGGCGCAGGCCTATCTGACGTTCGTGGCGATCGGGCGGACCCTGGAGAAACGGGTCGCCGCGCTGTTCGAGACCCACGGACTGCACGACGTCACGCCCGCCCAGGCCAACGCTCTGATGATCCTCTTTGCGGCCAAGCAACCCTTGCAGGCCCGCGCGCTGGCCGACCGGATGGAGCTGTCTCAAGTCACGGTGGGCCGTTTCCTCAAGGCGCTCGAACAGCAGGGCTGGGTCGCACGCGAGCCCGACCCCAGCGATGCGCGGGCCATGCTGGTCCGCCCCACGCCCAAGGCCTATCGGACGCTCCCCACCTTCATCGCCGTCTCCAACACCATGCTGGACCAGGCGTTCGAGGGGTTTTCGCGGGCCGAGATCCGGCGCATCGCCACCGTGGCCGGTCGGGTGCGGGAGAACCTCACCGAAGCGTGAGAGACGGCAGCACCCACGTGGGCTGAAGCGGCGCGTCCGCGGCCGGGCGTCGTCCCACGCCGGTCTCCACCAGCGCCACGTCGAGTCCGGCGGCTCGGGCTCCGGCCACGTCGGTCTCGAGTTGGTCGCCCAGCATCACGGTGCGTCCTTGCACGCGCGCCTTCGCGGCTTCGAAGATCGGCGTGTGCGGTTTGCCCAGGCGTTCGAACGTCGGGGCGTCGTCGCCGAAGCGCGCGGCGAGCCCCCGTTCGAGCACGCAGGCCGCCGCGCCCGCGGTGAGGCCCACCGCGCCGCGTTGTTTGGGGTAGAGCACGTCGGGGTTGGGCAGAACCAGCGCGGTGGGCTCGCCCGTCTCCACCCGGCGAATCAAGGTGGTCAGCAGCGCCTCGAGCGTGGCACGAAGTCGAAGCCCGCCTCGTCGCAGACCAGCACGACCCGTGCGGCGGGGTCGCTCGCGTCTACGCGGTGCAGGCCGGCATCGGCGGCGAGCTGCTGCGAGCCCCCAGGGCCGAGCACCACCGCCGGTGCACCCTCGAGGCCATGGGCGCTCACCCACGGCGCGACCATCATGCCGCTGGTGAGGATCTCGTCGAGCGCGAGCGTGATGCCGAATCGGTGCAGCCGCGCGCGGACCTGGTCCTGGGTTCGCGAGGCGTCGTTGCTGAGCAGCAGCCGGGTCTTGCCGTGCTCGGCCAACGCGTCGACGAACGTCGCGGCGTGGGGAAGCGGTCCTCGTGCATCGACCAACACGCCGTAGGCATCGAGAAGGAACGCGTCGTAGCGCTGCAGGAGCGCGGCGGCGTTTTCGACGGTGGGCACGCGCGCAGGGTATCAGCGCTATATTGCCGCCCATGAGAGCGTTCGTGGCGGGAGCAACGGGGTACACGGGGCAGGCAGTGGTCCGGGTGCTGCGCGAGCAGGGGGTCGAAACGACCGCCCACGTGCGTCCGGACTCCTCGGCGTTGGCGCAGTGGCGGGCCCAGTTCGAAGGCCAGGGTGCACGTGTCGACACCACGGCATGGGCGCTCGACGCCATGACAGCCACGATGCAAGCGCTCCAGCCTACGGCCGTGTTCGCGTTGTTGGGCACTACGCGCCGCAGGGCCGCAGGCGAGGGCATGGATGCCACGGCCGCGTACGAGGCGGTCGACTATGGGCTGACCAAGTTGCTGCTCGATGCCTGTGCTGCGAGCGCGCCCGCGGCTCGGTTCGTCTATCTATCGTCGCTCGGCGTCAACGATTCGGCCAGCAACGCGTATCTTGCCGCGCGCGCCAAGGTCGAGCGCGCGCTGCAGCAGGGCGAGCAGCCCTTTGTCATCGCGCGTCCGAGCTTCATCACCGGGCCCGATCGCGCCGAGCAACGTCCCGGCGAGCGGGCGGGCGCTGCGGTGGCGGATGCGCTGCTCGGCGCCGCGGGATGGCTGGGCGCAGTCCGACTGCGCGATCGGTATCGGTCGATGGATGCGGCCACGCTGGCCGCGGGCTTGGTGCGGGCCGCGTTCGACGCGAACGCCGAGAACCAGGTTCTCGAAGCCGACGCGCTCCGGCGCTGAGAAAAAAAAGCTCCGGTCGTGATCCGATCGGGCCCGGGCCCGCACAACCGACACGCCATGCGTCGATGGGCCCTCTTCTTGGTTTGCGTTTCTGGCTGTTTCTCGGACCCTCCTGGGTCCTCCGAGCAAATACAGGGGTCCTCGGGCAGTCCGGTCGACTCCTCGGGGGAGGCGCCAGACGACACCACGACCGGCGGCGCGGGCGAGTCGTCTGAATCGCTCGAGTCGAGCACCAGTGGGTGGGTCGAGGGCAGCACCAGCTGGGTCGAGGGGTCCTCGGGGTTCGTGACCGACGGAGGCTCGTCCTCGGGCTCCGAGACCGGGGACCCGCCGCTGCAGGAATGTGGGGACGGTGTGGTGCAGGCGCCCGAGGCATGTGACGACCCGGACGCGGTGCTCGAGGCCGGCGCGTGTCGTCCCGACTGCACCGGGGTCATCGAAACCCGCGTCGTTCGTTTGAGCAACGGATCCACGCAGGGGGACCTCGGCGACGACCCCGTGGCGACGGTCGATGCGATGTGCCCCGGTGGTTATCTGGCCATGTTCGCCGACGGTGTGACGCGGCGTGCTGCGAACTCAGCGAACGCTCCGGCACCGATGAATTGGGTGCTCGCGCCCTACACCGCCTACGTCGACCCCAACGGAACCCTGCTGTGGGTGACCGACGAGGTGCCCCTGCTCGGGGTGCGCAGCGGGACTGCGCAGATGCTGGACAACCCGATCGTGCCGTTCGAAGCGAACCCACCGGGCTGCCTCACGGGCATGGGCGACGACTGGACCACGTTGGTCGCGAACCACTGCGAGGGGTGGTCATCGTCGACCGCTGGGGCGGTGAGCCACGTGGGCATTCCTTGGATCGATGGCGGCGGTGCGTTCCTCAACAACGGCGGGGTGACCAACTGCGACGTGTTCAGTCACGTGTACTGCGTGCAGCAGTAGCCTTGCGCCGAACCTTCTTGGCCGCGGCGGCGTCGCGTCGCAAGCCGTCCGCGTTGGCGTTGGGCGGGCCGAACCGCACGGCTTCGTACCGTGTCGCGAAGCGGGTCAGCGGTGCGGCATCGTCCAACGCGTCCGCGATGCGGCCTGCGAACGTCGTGGGGCTCTCGGCGGGGTCGCGCTCGAATCCCTGGCGAGCGAGCGCCTTCAGCACGTCCGCGTAGAGGCGCTGGGCTTCGGGAAGGCGGGGTTTTTGGCGGCGTCGCAGCCACCAGACCGCGACCGCCAGCGCTGCTGCACCTGCGAACCACGCACCCAAGCCCCTCCAGTTGACGCGCGGCCGTCCGCCTCCATTGCGACTGACCCCCATCTCGCGCAGCAGGTTCATCTGCTTGGTGAGGTTGTAGTCGATGACGTACTCGAGGTAGGCGTTGCGCATCGCGTCGAACGCCTCGTTGACGGCGGGGAACAGCGGAGCGTCGTCCCCCGCGGTGCGCCCGCCCGGTGGCGTCGGGTCGAACGTCACCCACCCCGCGTTGGGGCCGAACCACACCTCGACCCACGAGTGCGCGTCGGCTTGGCGCACCGCATAGAACTCGCCCAGGGCGTTGTAGTGCGCGCCGTAGTAGCCATTGACGAGTCGCGTGGGGACCCCGACCTCGCGTCCGAGCACTGCCAGCGCAGTCGCGAAGTATTCGCAGTGACCCGCCTGGGTGTCGAACAAGAAGCCTTCGAGGGGGTCGGCACCGTCGAGCACCCGTTGCGACGGTTCGAGGTCGGTGGTGTAGGCGAAGCCGCCGAGGTGCTCCATGAGCAACGCGACCTTGTCGTAGCGGGTCGAGGCGTCGCCCACGATGTCGCGGGCGAGCGCACCCACCTCGGGGGAGAGGCCTTCGGTGCGGCGCAAGTATCCCGCGTACTCCTCGTCGACCACAGGCTCGCCGAGGGCCTGCAGCAGCTCGACGTTGGGGTCGCCGACCATGGCGACGAACTCGTACTGGATCGGCCCCGGAGGCTTGTCGATGCGGAACTCGCGATGCAGACCGGGGCGAACCTTGAGGTCGCGTTGTTCGAGCGCCCCGCGAGGCGACAGACGTACGGCGACCGGGTCGCTCGCCACGAACATCGCGTCGACGCCGAGGTCCTCGAGCAACACGTCGACGTGAATCTGCTGCGCACCCTGCAGGTAGGGCTTGGGCAGGGCCCGATAGCGCACGCTGAGCTTGCCGGGGCTTTCGCCGCGAACGGGGACCAGCAGGGGCTGTTTGTCGGGGGCGAGCGCCTTGTATTGCCCGACGCCACGCAACGGGACTCGCTCGGCGGCGGCGTTGTCGTTGGACCACCGACCGCCTTGGTAGACGTCGAACGCTCCGCCGCGCAGGTGCCACGTGAGGCGTTCGACGACCGGCATGTCGGTCTTGGGCCGCAGCCGAGCGGCGACGGTGGCGTCCGACTTGATCCGTCCGAAGCTGCCCAGCTCGACCTCCCCAGCGAAGCCGCTTCGGCTGTCGCGCGCAAAGGCACCACGAAGAAACACGCCCGCACCCCAGCGAGGGAACAACAAGAAGACGAGCAGTGCGCCGACCCCCGCCAGGCCAGCGACGCCGACGGCGGCCCGCCACAACATGGCGCGTGAGCGCATCGCAGCGCGGGCCATCTCGGCCGCCACCCGAGCGCCCAGACGCTCGCCCTCGGCCATGAGGTGGTTGACCACCAGGGTCATCACGGCCACGACGGTGTACCCGGCGAAGAGCAGCGGGTAGGTCAGCCCGGTGTTGACCACCGCGCCCACGACCATCAGCAGCGTGCCGAGCATGAGCAGCTGCATGTGCTCGCGTGCCTTCTGTCGGTTGAAGAGTCGCTGCACGATCAGCAACAGCAAGAAGTCGACGCCCGCGTCGAGCACGTCGCCCACCAGCACCACGCGGGTGAGGGTGGCGGCCAGGGCCACGACCACGCCGAGGGTCCACGCCCGGCTCGCCGTCTTGGACTGCTCGGGCGGCAGCGGTCGGTAGAACGCCCATCCGGCGAGCGCCGCTGCCAACAGAAAACTCGTCCAGGTCATGCCGCCGCCCGCGAGCACGGCGATGGCGGCGATGAGGCCCTGCAGCGCGCTGAGTCGGTCTCGAAGCTCGCGCAGGGTCATCGCGGAGCCTCCCCGATGAGTGCGAGTGCCTCGAGCAAGCTGTGCCGAGCGTGGGCTCCGGACGCGGGCTCGAGCACGAGCTCCCCGCCGTAGCGAAGGCCGACCGCCACGCCGGGGTCTTGGAGGTGCGCGACGGCGAGCGATGCGACGCGGGAGACCTCGGTTTCGAACTGCGGATCGCCGGTGACCCCCATGGGCAGGTCGAGCATGCGTTCGTCGTCGCCGAGCGCCTCGTAGTCTCGCACCGCCGGCCGTTGGCCACGTGCCACGGTGCGCCAGTCGATGCGGCGAGGATCGTCACCCTCGCGATACTCCCTCATGCCGAAGAACTCGCCGACTCGTGCGATGCGGCCCGAGGCTTCGCCGGTGCCCGGGCGGTGGCGGGTGCCCGACTCGACGCGCACCGGGTGCAGCTTGGGGAACACGGTGACCTCGGGAGGTTCGGGAAGGTCGCGGCGTTTGACGAACAGCCCGAACGGAAACCGGGTGGCGACGACGGCCTTGGGCAGGCGGTGGCGCCCGCGCGAGGGCATCGTGACCGTGGTGTGCAGGGTCATCGACTGTGCTGGACCCAGGCGCACCGCGAATACGGGCCCGCATTGACCCGCGTGGCCACCGTCATCGTCCTCGACGCTGACCGACAGCAGCTCGCCCTTGTCGCTGCGATTGGTGAGTTCGACCCGCAGCGGGGTGGGGGTGTCGGCATGCACCGCCTCGGCGAGCGTGCGCTTGGCATCGGCACGAAACACCGCCCGCTCCGAGAGCATGCCGCTGCCGATGATGAGCGCCATCTGGGCGCCGAACAGCGCGTGCAGCAGGTTGGATCCGGAGTTGATGGCGGCAAAGCCCACCGCGAGGGTGAGCGCGATGAACAACCAGCCCGACTTCGTGATCTCCAGCCGACGGCCGCGCGCGGTCAGCATGCGCCGCAGCAGACTTCGGCGCCGGCGAGGCGTCTTGGAGGCGGGCTTGGACGTGGCCATCACTTGGGCACGGGAACGGTGGCCTTGATCTCGCGAATGAGCTCTTCCGAGGAGGCGCTGGCCTCGTCGGAGGCGAGGCTGGGCAGCACGCGGTGGGCGAGCGCGGGCACGGCCAACTCTTGCAGGTCGTCGAGGCTGACCTGCTCTCGACCGCCGAGCAGCGCTCGTGCACGTGCGGCCGCGACCCATGAGAGCGCACCGCGGGTGCTGACGCCCAGTCGTGCGCGAGGGTGTTCGCGGGTGGCTTGCACGACGGCCTGGGCGTAGGCGGCCAGGTCGGCGTGAATGAACACCTCCTGGGCAGCACGCTGTGCCGCGAGCACGTCTTCGGGCGCAACCACGGCCGTGGGGGCTTTTCCGGTATGTGTGCCCTGCAGCAGCGCGGCCTCGACTGCGGGCGCCGCGTAGCCCATCGAGAGCCGCAGCACGAAGCGGTCCCGCTGCGACTCGGGCAGGGGATAGGTGCCGTAGTGCTCGAGCGGGTTTTGGGTGGCGATCACCATGAACGGCTCGGGCAACGCCCGGCTGACGCCATCGACCGAGATCTGGTGTTCGCCCATGGCTTCGAGCAACGCGCTCTGGGTCCGCGGCGGGGCACGGTTGACCTCGTCGGCCAGCACGAAGTTGGCGAACAGGGGCCCCTCGCGAAACTCGAACGCCTCGGCTTGGGGGCGCCATACGTTGACACCCAACACGTCGGCCGGCAGCAGGTCGGCGGTGAACTGAATGCGCCGAAACGCGCCGCCGACAGCCCCGGCGAGCGAGCGGGCGAGTGTGCTCTTGCCGACCCCGGGCATGTCTTCGAGGAGCAGGTGGCCGCCCGAGAGCAGCGCGACCAAGGCGAGGTCGATGATCTCGTCCTTGCCCGCGATGGCGCTGCTGACCGCGTCCCGGATCGCGGCGGCGGTGGCCATGGGCGTAGGAGCGGGGCGAGGGGCGTTTGCGGCCGGAGCGGACACCGTGTTCGAGTGTACGTCAGCGACCGGTCCAACGTTGCTCAGTGCCCGCTGGGATCCGCTGTATCCCGTTTGCGCGCCAGGGTGATGCCATCACGGACCGACAAGAGGACCGCATCGACCCGGGGATCGGCGCGGACACGCTCGTTGAACGCCACCAGTCCGTGATCGGACGGAGCTTCGGGATGTAGGACCTTTCCACTCCACAGGGTGTTGTCGGCCACGATGAGTCCGCCCGGGCGCATCATGGGGACCAGAGCCTCCCAATACGCCTCGTATTCGGTCTTGTCGGCGTCGATGAACGCCAAGTCGAACGGCTCGGCCTCGTCGGCCAACGCCTTCAACGTTTCGAGGGCGGGGCCGAGACGGAGCTCGATCTTGTGCCCGTGGGCACTGCGGGCCCAGAACGTTTGGGCCAGGGCGGTGGCTTCGGGGTCGATGTCGCAGGTGATCACCCGCCCACCTTCGGCGGTGCCCGCGGCGAGGCTCAGGGTGGAGTAGCCGCTGAACGTGCCGATCTCCAGGACTCGCCGGGCCGAGGTCAGCATGGCCAGCATGCGCAGCAGCGCGCCTTCGACTCGCCCGACCTGCATCTGCGGATCATCCAGCGCCGCATAGGTCGCCTCCTTGAGCTCGGCCAGCAGCTTCGGTTCGTCCGGAGCGTTGGATTCGACGTAGGCGGCCAGGTCCTCGGAGAAGAGCGAGAGCACGGCTCACGGTAGCAGCCTCATGCCGAGGCGGTGCGTTGCCGAATGTAGGCCGGCGTTGGACGCCCGGCGCGGCGCAGCGCGGCGGGGATTTCGAGCGAGAACACCATGCCCTCGGCCAGCGCCTCGATGTCGAGCGCGCCGCCTTGCTGCTCGAGCACCGAGGCCGCAAGCGGGAGTCCCAGGCCCAGTCCGCGATGCCCCGGGATGCGAAAGAAACCGGAGCGGGCGCGTGCGAGGTCTTCGGGCGACGCGGGGTGGTGGCCCACGTTGACCGCGACGAAGACGGCGCCTCCGCGCTCGGTGCTGCCGAGCTTGACGTCCACGTGGACCTTGGCCGACTCCGCACCCTCGTGGGCAAACAGCAACACGTTGGCGATCGCCTGCACCGTACGCTGGGTGTCGCAGTAGACGGCAGGCAGGCCGGGCGCGAACTTCACCCCGAAGTTCGGCAGGTCGGGCTCTTGCTTCTTGGCCGCAGCGGTGGCGCGGGTGACGAGGTTGGCCACGGGCGTGCGCTCGGGCGCGATCTCGAGGCGACCCGCTTCGATCTTGGCGGTGTCGAGAATGTCGTCGATCTCCCGCAGCAGGTCGCGGCCGCTGCGGAGGATCTGCCGCACCATGTCCCGCTGCGGCTCGTTGAGGTCGCCGTCGATGCCCGAGAGCAGCAGCTCGGAGAAGCCGAGGATCGCGTTGAGCGGGGAGCGGAGGTCGTGGCTCATGTTGGCCAGGAACTGGCTCTTGAGGCGGTCGGCTTCCTTGGCCTTTTCGATGGCGACGTAGTGCGCCACGTTGGCCTGGGAGATGCGGCCGACCATGCGGTCGACGGCCGCGACCAGGGTCCGTGCTTCGTGGGTCGCAAAGCTGACCTCGTCCACGGCGGAGATCGGGGCGTCGCGCACGACGGCGTGAATCCGTGTCGTGGCCCGAACGACGTCGCGGTGGACCGAACGCGCGACGAATACGCTGGCGGCCAACGCTGCGGCGACGAACACGAAACCGGCAAATGCCAGCGCGCCCCACGGGGGCCAGGCCCCGACGCCTTGGCGTGCCGCGACCAGCGTGGCGCCACACAGCGGCGCGAGCACCAGGGCCGCGGTCACGAGAGAGGCCTGCGTGGTCATGCGCCCGCGCAGCACCGCACGCGAGGTGAAGTTGGTGACTCGGTGCGGGGCGTCGAGGATCTGAGGACGAAGAAACGCCCGACTCACGCCGGTCACCACCAACGCCACGGGCGTCACCGTGCACAGCCAAAGCGCGAGCAGACCCAGCGTGACCGCAGTCGAGGCGTCGGTGACCTGTCCGACGACCAGCGCATCCACGACCAACGCGGCCGCCATCCAGGTCCAGAACCGAAAGCCCAGCACGCGTGGTAGGCGAAGCAGGCGGGCGAACGCGTGCTCGAGCGTCTCGCGGGAGGCCGCGGGGGCGGCTTGCAGTCTGCGGTCGCGCGCGATGAACAGCGGTGCCAGCGGCAGGGTGAGCGCTCCGACCAGCATCCACCCGGTCGGCGGCGGGGAGACCGAGGTCGGCCACCGTCCCTGGGGGGCATCTCCGTACAGCGAAAAGCAGGCCACGGTGAGCGCGATCGCGTGCGGCACCGCGAGCATGCCCCACGGCAAGGCGCCGAACATCTCGGGTCCGAGGACGACGCGCGCCCACAAGGTGACCTGCAACGAGGCGACCCACCACGCGAACCCGAGACCGCCGAGAAGGCGTAGCTCGACGCGCAGGCGACTGGAGCCCTCGATCATGCGCTGCCTCCTTCGACGGCGAGGTAACGCGCGGTGCGGGCTCGGGCATCCTCTTCGGTGATGTCGATCGTGTCGGGGCGCTCGGGCGGCTCGAGGGGCAGACGCAGAGTGAACACCGAGCCCTCGCCGAGCGTGGATTCGGCCTTGAGCGTGCCTCCGTGGTAGCCCGCAATGCGCCGTGCAATGGCGAGTCCCAAGCCGGTGCCCTTGGAGCGCCGCTTGACCGACCCCGCCTGCCGGTACTCCTCGAAGATGGCGACGAGGTCGGCTTGCGCAATGCCGACGCCGGTGTCGATGCAGCGAATCACCACCGCGTCGTTGCGCGCGTCGTGGGCCACGCGAAGGGTGATGGCACCGGCCTCGGTGAACTTGATCGCGTTGCTGACGAGGTTGGTCAGAATCTGTCGCAGTCGGCGTGCGTCGCAGACCACCGGCGGCAGATTCGGGCCGATTTCGGCGTGCAGGTGCACGCGCTGCTCGTTGACCAGCGGTTGGTGAATCTTCACCACCTGCCGCACCAGCTCGGGCACGTCGGTGCTGGCGAACGATAGCCGCAGCTCGCCCGACTCGATCATCGACATGTCTAGGATGTCGTTGATCAGCTCCAGCAGTTGCCGGCCGCCGTCGCGGATGAGCTCGACGTCCTCGGCTTGGGGTTCGCTGAGCTCGCCGTCGTAGCCCTCGAGCAGCAGCTGCGCGAAACCTCCCACCGCGTTGAGCGGGGTGCGGAGCTCGTGGCTCACCGCGCTGAGAAAGTCGGCCTTGCGAGAGTCGGCATCCCGGGTCCGGCGCAACGCCGTCTGATAGCTCTCGAGCTCGTCTCGCAGTTTGCAGCGCAGCGCCTCGAGGTTGGCGAGCAACGCTCCGACCTCATCGCCGCGGGTGACCACGACCGGCCGGCGCGTGGCCTCGACCGCGTCGTCATCGTAGGCGTCGAGTCTGCGGGCGAGTGAGCGAATGTCGCTGCCGGGGCTCATGCCCAGCGTCGCGGCTGCGAGCGGGGCCCACCCGAGCAGCAGGCCCAGCGCGAGCACCCACAGCCAGACGTCGTCGCCCGTGGCAGCAGGACCGCTGCGCATCAGCACGACGGCCAACGCGACGGCCGTCGAGGCCAACGCGCTCACGAAGATGATGCGCACGTAGCTGTAGGCGAGCGTGGGCGGGGAGGGAGCCAACAGAGCCGGCTCGGCGGCACCTTGCGGGTAGGTCGCGGCGAGGATGCGAAGCAGCCGATCGACCAACATGCCCACGATGAGTCCGACCGACGCACACGCGGCAAAGACGGGTCCGATCGCGACCAGCAAGGCGTCGACGAGGGGACCGTCCGGAATCGGGACGGCGACCAACGGGAGTGCCACCGAGGCCAACGCGGGCGTCGTCCAGCACACCCACGGCAACGTCCGCGCGACGTGGTCCGGGCTCGCGTACTGCGTGCGGACATAGAGGAATGCCAGCTCGGCGAGTGCGGTGAGCAGCACGCACAACGCCACGCTCAGCGCTTGGCCGGGAAGCTCGTCCGGGCCGACCAGCAGGCGCAGGAGGATCGAGGCGAACACGCCGTGCACGGCCGCGGCACCCAGCACCACGACCAGGGCTCGGACCGCATAGTCCGAGTGCCCCGGCGTCCGACTCCCTTCCACGCCCAGCAGCGTATCTCACTCCCCGCTCGCTGAACCCGCGGGCCGGCACGCCCGGAACGCAAAACGCCCGAGCCGCGCATGCGGGCTCGGGCGCCAGACGTTCAGCAGCCGAGGAAACTGTCCTCGGCGCAGGACGGATTCAGGCCTTCTTGGCTTTGACGGCCTCGATGAGCTGCGGAAGGGTGTCTTCCCACTTGGCGACCAGGCCGTAGTCGGCGACCTGGAAGATCGGCGCTTCGGGGTCCTTGTTGATCGCGACGATCGTCTTGGAGCCCTTCATGCCCGCGAGGTGCTGAATCGCGCCCGAGATGGCGACCGCGAAGTACAGGCCCGGAGCCACGACCTTGCCGGTCTGACCGACCTGAAGGTCGGCGGGGACCATGCCCGCGTCGGTGGCAGCACGGCTCGCACCCAGGGCGCCCCCGAGCAGGTCGGTGAGCGTCTCGAGGTGGCCGAAGTTTTCGCCGGAGCCCATGCCACGACCACCGGCCACGACCACGCTCGCTTCGGTGAGCGCCGGACGGGCGCTCTGCGTCTTTTCGATGCCGACCACTTCGGCGCCGCGCTTGTTGGGTGCGCCCACGTCGACGGCAGCGACGGCAGCGTTGCCGCCCGCGGCCGCGGGTTCGAAGTCGCTGGCGCGCGCGGTGAAGCAGATGACCGAGCCCGAGACGGTGAAGTCGGCGAGCGCACGTCCGGCCGACATCTCGCGGCGGAACGTGTTGTTGCCGGTCACCTCGGTGACCTCGGACGCGAGCGGTGCGTCGAGCAGCGCGGCGGCGCGAGGAATGACGTCACGCAGGGTGGACGTCGCGGTGCCGCCGAGGGCGGTGGCGCCGATGGCCTTGGCCGCAGCCACGACCGCGTCGGTCCAGGCTTCGGTGGTGAACGGAGCGAGCTCCGCGTTGTCGGCCACGTGAACTCCCGCTGCTCCGTAGCCGGCGGCTCCGATCGCGTTGGCGGCATCGCCCACGCCCGAGCCGACGACCAGCAGGTGAAGCTCACCGCCAGCGTGCTGAGCGAGCTGAGCACCGGCGGTCACGCCGGGAAGGCTCGCGTTCTTGATCGCGTTTCCGTCGGTTTCGACGACGACGAGTACCTTGCTCATAGCGCTTTCGCCTCCGATGCCAGCTTTTCGACCAGTTGGTCGACGCTTTCGACGATCTGGCCCGCGGCGCGTGCCGGGGGCGGGTTGACGCCGGTGTTGTTCACGGCGCTTGCAGCGTCCACGCCGAGGTCGGCGGGCTTGAGCTGCTCGACCTTCTTGCGCTTGGCCATCGTGATGCCGCGCAGCGATGCGAGGCGGGGGCCTTCGTTGTAGGCGTGGTCTTCGGGCGTCACGCCGTTCTTCACGCTCTGCGGAAGCACGACCCGCAGGTCACAGGTGATGACCGAGGGCAGGGGGACCTTCTTGGTCTCCACGCCGTCATCGACTTCGCGCGACACGACCATGGCTTTGGCGCCTTGGTCCCACGTCACGCCACCCGCGAAGGAGGCGATCGGCAGGTCGAGCAGGCCTGCGACACGTTGGCCGACTTCGTTGCCTTCGCTGTCCTGAGAGAGCTTTCCGCAGACGAGAAGGTCGGCGCCTTCTTTCTTGAACACGCCCGCGATGAGCTTGGCCACCGCTTGCGAGTCGAGAGCTGTGTCGTCGGCATCGACCACGACACCGCGGTCGGCCCCCATCGCGAGGAACGTGGTGATGTGCTGACGCTGTGCCGCTGGGCACACGCTGCACACCACGATCTCCGCGTGGCGCTTTTTGGATTTCGCGTCTTCAGCGAGACGCAGGGCGGTTTCCACCGCGTATTGATCGAATTCGTTAGGGACCCACTTCGCAGAGGAAGTGTCGATTGCGCCGTCGGCGAACTTCAGGCTCGCGTCGGGGTCCGGGATCCGCTTGACCGTCACCAAGATCTTCAAGAGGCGTCCTCCTTTTTCGGGCGGAGCCTTGCGTGCCTGGCGTCCGCCGTCAACGTCCCTTTGCCCTGCAAAACTGCAGCCTTCGCGGCAGAGATTGCGCACCTCGCGGGGGGACGTTCGGGTCGCTTGCGGGGGTCGTTTGGTGTGGGCTACCTTCCGCGAGCTTTGACACGTCTCGTGCTGATTGCAGGCCTTCTGGCAATGACCGCGTGCAGCCCCGCCTGTACGCCCCCCGAGGCGAAGAACCCCGAGGCCAAGAACGGCTCTGGGGACGCGCCCGAGGCGGACGCAAAGGCCGAGGGCGGCAAGGGCAGCGGTCCCGCGCCGGTGCCGGCCGGGGAGATGATCATGGAAGCGAAGGGCGTGGATCTTTCCAAGCTCTCCGAGTCACAGCGCTCCACCTTCTTTCAGATCATCAACTCCGAGCCCAGCGCGTGCGACAAGCCGCACTCGCTCGCCAAGTCGCTGCGCGACGACGACAAGTGTCGCGACTCACTGATCGCGGCCCAGTTCGTCGCCGACTACCTGCAGGCCGGCGCGCCCACCAGCGAGGTGCGCACGGGCCTCCAGGAGGTGACCAAGTCACTCAAGCCGCGCGAGATCCCCATCGAGGGTCGCCCGGTCTACGGGAGCGAGAATGCGCCGGTCACCGTGGTGGTGTTCGCGGACTTCGAGTGCCCGCACTGCAAGATGGAAGCGCCCAAGATCCGCAAGACGGTCGACCAGTTCCGCGGTCGCGCCAAGCTGATCTTCAAGCACTTCCCGCTCGGCGGTCACCTGCGCGCCAAGCAAGCCGCTATCGCCTGCGAAGCCGCGCTCGAGCAGGGCAAGTTCTGGGAGATGCACGACATCGTCTTCGCCAACCAGGACAAGCTCGAAGACGGAGACCTGCTCTCGTATGCGGGGCAGATCGGGCTCGACGTCGACAAGTTCAAAGCCAGCTACAACAAGCGCAAGGGCAAGGACGTCGTCGAGGCGGACAAGAAGCACGGCGAAGACGCCGGTGTGGACGGTACACCCGCGGTGTTCGTCAACGGACGGCGCGCGAATGGTCGATACATCCTGTTCGGCGGCGAGCTGTCCGGTTGGATCGACGACGCGCTCAAGCGCTAGAGAACGCATGTCGCTGCTCCACGCCGGGTCTCTTCGTGCCGGTCCCCTCGGGACGGGGAACTTGCATGCGCGGGCTTCGTTTCTTTCCCGCTCCGCATCCCTCCGGGATGCTCCGCTCTCTTGCTCCGAACGTTCGGGGGAACCGCGATGAGTCACGTGCGTCCTTGGATCGAGGCCTTTGCGCCGGCGACCGTCTCCAACCTCGGTCCTGGCTTCGACTGTCTCGGGCTCGCGCTGCGCGAGCGCGGGGATACGGTGCGAGCACGGAAGGGCGAGGCGCCCGGAGTGACGATGTTGCGCATCGAAGGCGACGGCGGGCGTCTGCCGCTCGACGCGAGCCTCAACACGGCCGCGGTGGCGGTGCAGCACGTGCTCGATCGGTTTGCGCCCATGGCGGGCATCGAGCTGGAGTTGAAGAAGGGACTGCCGCTGGGCAGCGGGCTCGGTAGCAGTGGTGCGAGTGCGGCGGCGGCCGTGGTCGCAGCCGATGCGGCGCTCGGGCTGGGCCTGCCTCGAGAGGCGCTGGTCGAGGCGGCCCGGCATGCCGAGGGCGTCGCCTGCGGAACGCCGCACCCCGACAACGTCGCGCCGGCGATCGTCGGCGGCGTGGTGCTCATCCCCTCGCTCGAGCCGCTGCGGCTGGTGTCCTTGCCCTCGCCGGAGGGCCTGTGGGTCACCGTCTACACGCCCGGCTGCGAGGTCAAGACCGCCGACGCGCGTGCCGTGTTGCCCAAAGCCGTGTCGGTTGCCGACTGCGTGGGCCAGGCCGCGCGCCTGGGCATGCTGGTGCACGCCCTGCACCAAGGGGACATGCAGATGCTGGGCGAGGCGGTCGTCGACACCGTGGCCGAGCCTCACCGTGCTGCGCTGATCCCCGGATACCTCGATGCCAAGGTCGCGTGTTGCGAAGCCGGGGCGCTGTGCTGCAGCATCAGCGGTGCGGGCCCCACCACCTTCGCGCTGTCCGAGGAGGAGTCGCGCGCCAAGGCGCTGCTCGAGATCCTCGAAGAGCAGTACACCCTGGCCGGCGTTCCAGGGCAGGGGCTGGTCGATCGCGTCGGCCCCGGAGCTCGGGTCACCTCGGCACCGCTGCACTGAGGTTCGCGGCCGTCTTTGCTCCATTCGGGACGGCGCCGCATCGGAACTTCGGGGGTCCGAGGTTGTCTGAGGGGCCATGCTGGTGGTTCTTCGACGGTCGCTCCTCGGTGCCCTGCTCGTGCTCGGATGCACCGCCAAACCGAAAGAAACGCCTGAAGCCGCGGCTCCGCTGTCCGCCGGTCGGGTTCCGCTCGATGTACGCGACGTCGAGTTGCCGGCCCGTGCCCTCCCGGAGGATGCCGAGGGCTCGGCAGAGGCTCCGTTTCAGCTCACTGCGAGCGACGGGACAGGGCTCGAAGTCGTCGCGCTCGAGGCCCGGGCGGTCGTGCAGGGTCCGCTGGCGTTCACCGAGCTGCATCTGACGTTCGACAACCCGCGGGACCGCACGATCGAGGGGCGCTTTCAGATCGACCTACCACCGGGCTCGGCGATCTCTCGGTTCGCCATGAAGATCGGGCTTGGCTGGCAAGAGGGCGAGGTCGTCGAGCGCCAGGCCGCACGCAAGGTCTACGAGGACTTCCTGCACCGCAAGCAGGACCCGGCGTTGCTCGAAAAGCAGGCGGGCAATCGATTCAGTGCGCGCGTGTTTCCGATTCCCGCCAAGGGCCGCAAGGAACTCATCGTTTCCTACTCCCAAGAGCTGCCCGACAGTGACGAGCCGTACTCGTTGCTGCTCGCCGGGTTGCCCGAGCTCGAGCATCTCGACGTGGTGGTCATGATCGACGAGGCCAGGGGAGGGGGCGCGGCCACGTCGGTGGGCGGGGTCGAGGCGACGCGGCGCGTCATCAAGCTGAAGAAGGACGACTACGTGCCCACGGCCGACCTGAAGGTGGACGGTCAGGCGATGAAAAGTGCCGTTGGCCTGCGCAGTGGATCCATGGCGGTGGCGCGGGTTCCGATCTCCGGGTCGACCGACCCGGTGCCGCTCGAAGACCTCACGATCCTGTTCGACACGAGCGCATCGCGGGCGCTGGGGTTCGACCGTCAGGTTCGCAGGCTCGGCGAGCTGGTCGATGCCATTGCGGCCCAGTCGGACGTGCACCTGCGGGTGATCGCGTTCGACAACGATGTCGCGAAGATCTTCGATGGGACCGCCGGTGACTTCGGTGACGCACATCTCGAGGCGTTGTACTCGCGGCGCGCGATGGGAGCGTCCGACCTGCAGCATGCGCTGGAACGGATGAAGAAAGCGGGCGTCAGTGGGCGCATCGTCCTGATGACGGACGGCATTGCGACCGCGGGCGAAGACGAGGTGGTGGACTTGCAGACCACGGTGACCGCGCTCGGCAAGGTCGGGTTGCAGCGGCTGGATGCCGTCGTGGATGGAGGACTTCGTGATGAAGACGTACTCGGGGCACTCACCACCGCATTGCCGACGGCGGGGGTCGTGGTGGACGGTGCGATGGGTCCCGGGCCGATCGTTTCGAAGCTCACCAAGGAGACGTTCTCCAACGTGAAGGTGTCGGTGCCGGGAAGCGAGTTCGTCTGGCCCACCGAGGTCAGCGGTGTGCAGCCCGGGGACGAGGTGCTCGTGTTCGCGGAGCTGCCTGCCGAGACACCGATGAAGGTCGGGCTTGCACGCGACGATGGCATGGGCTCGGTCGCTCCCCAGCTGACTCGGGTCGACAAGCCACTCCTCGAGCGTGCGCTGATGAGCGCGCGCATCTCGGCCAAGACGTTGCAGCGCTCGGCGCTCGCGACCGACGACGACGAGGGTCGCAAGGCGCTTGCCGACGACATCATTGCGATGTCGACGAAGTACCGGGTGCTCTCCGACTTCACCGCGCTGCTGGTCCTCGAAACGGAGCACGACTACCGCCGGTTCGACATCGACCGGAATGCGCTGGCCGACATCCTCACGGTCGATGCTGGCGGCATCGCGCTGCAGCATCGCAAGGAGGTCGTGCAAGCCGATCGGTTGCCGGGCGAGGACCGAGGCCAATGGCAAGACCGGCCCACCGTGCGCGGGCCCGCGGACTCGCGCCCGGGCTCCAGCGGCGACGAAAACGAGGATGTCTGGGGCGGACTGACCGGCACCGAGGTCGGGGAGTCGTTCGGCGTCGGCGGATTGGGCCTGGTCGGGACGGGTCGAGGCGGTGGCGGCACGGGCGAGGGCTCGATCGGTCTGGGCAACACCGGCCTCATCGGCAAAGGCGGCGGCGGAGGCACGGGCAGCGGCTACGGCCGAGGCTCAGGCGCGGGCTTCGGAGGGCGTGGCAAACGTGTGCCGCGCGTTCGTCAAGCCAAAGCCACGGTGACCGGCGCCTTGGACAAGGACATCGTGCGACGCATCGTCCGGGCCCACATCAACGAGGTGCGCCACTGCTACAACCAAGGCCTGGCGCGCGACCCGAACCTCGACGGCCGGGTGACGGTGAACTTCACCATCGACGAACGCGGCCGCGTCAGCGCGTCGTCGGAGCACTCCAGCACGCTCACCGATCGGGGAGTCACGCAATGTGTCGTCAAGGCGGTCAAACGCTGGAAGTTCCCCAAACCGAAGGGCGGGTCCACGGTCGAGGTGCGTTACCCGTTCGTGTTCGGCGAGGGCGGAGGCAAGCCGGTGCCCCCCGAGACTGCGGAGGAACGCGAGGCTCGTGAAGCCCGAGAGGCCGCCGAGGAAGAGAAGCGGCGGCTCGCGGAGGCCAAGCGACGGGCCGAGGAAGCCAAGAAGAAACGCCTCGACGGCTACGAAGGCACGATGCTCGAGGTCATGACCTTGCTCGAGCAGGGCGAGACCGACCAAGCGTTGACCGCGGCCTTGAAGTGGCGGGACCAAAACCCCGGTGACGTCCTGGCACTCGTCGCCGTGGGCCACGTGCTCGAGGACGTCGGCAAACCTGGCGAGGCCGCCCGCGCGTACGCGTCGCTCATCGACCTGTTCCCCGCACGTGCCGACCTCCGTCGGTACGCGGGCTACCGGCTCGAGCGTCTCGGGGAGGCGGGACGTTCACTCGCCGTCGACACCTACCGTCATGCGGTCGAGCAGCGCCCCGACCATCCCAACAGCCATCGCCTGCTGGCCTATGCGTTGCTTCGTGATGGTCGCCCCGATGATGCGCTCGATGCCATCGAGGTCGGTCTCACCACCGCTTACCCCGCAGGGCGCTTTCGCGGGGTGCCGCGAATCCTCCGCGAGGACATGGGACTCATCGCCGCGGCCGCGATCGCAAAGGACCCGGGTCTCGCCAAACCGCTGGAAAAACGTCTGGCCGAGCACGACGCCTCGATCAGCGACGCCGCGTCCACCCGCTTCGTGATGAGCTGGGAGACCGACTCCAACGACGTCGACTTCCACATTCACGACGGCAAGGGCGGCCATGCGTACTTCAGCGACCGCTCTCTGCAGTCCGGGGGCGAGCTGTACGCCGACGTCACGACCGGCTACGGACCCGAGTGCTTCACCATCGACGGCACACCGGAGGGCTTTCCATATCGGTTCGAGGCCAACTACTACGCGCGCGGACCGATGGGGTACGGCATGGGCAAGCTGGAGATCATCCAGCACGACGGCCGCGGCGGCCTGACGTTCGAGCAGCGCCCGTTCGTCATCATGAAGGACCACGCCTACGTGCCGCTGGGCACCCTCGAGGCTCCGCTGTCGGTCACCGAGGAGTGACGCGCACGAAGCGTGGAAAGTAGACGTCCATGTCCGCGGCGAGGTCCCAGAAGTCGAGTCGGTTCGTGCAGTAGGTGAGCACCTGCGGGCCGCCCTCGAGGTGCGCGTGGGCTTTGGCGCTGTAGATCAACACGCCATCACGGCCGAACTCGGGGGGGCGATACAGTTGCCGTGGCGGTGACCAGGGGCCTTCGGGCGCGGCCGCGGTGCGCACGACGATGTCGGAGGCTCCGAACGTGTCTGTCGACACCATCCACAGCTCTTCGCCCACGCGTGTCACGGAGAACTCCGTCTGCAGGCCTCCGACGATCACGCGGGCCTGCGAGGGCTCGGCTTGCCACGCGCTGCCCGACCACCACTGCATGCGCTCGGTGTGTCCCGCCGTCAGGTCGTCGGCCGCCCATCGACCGAGGTAGATGTCGTGGTTGCCCGGCTCGACCGGGGCGAACGCATACGTCCAGCGAGGGTCGGCCAGATGGGCGCCGTACCCGAGCTGGACGCCGGGCGGGGCCGCGGGCAGCTCGGTCGGCTCGAACGTCCATGCCGCGGGCATACCGGCGGTGTCCGGCACTCGAAACGCCAGGCTGTCGACGGTCTCGAATCCGAGGTCGGCCTCGGTCGAACGGATGCGGACGAAGGTGAGCAGCAGGCCGTCGCCGATGCGGCTCGCGGGGCCCGGCCACAGATCGAGACCAAACATGGGGGCGAAGAACGGGGAAGGCTCCCCCGTGTCGGTGGTGCGGTGGGCGAACGAGAAACTCGAGGTCGCCGGGTTGGCGCCGGACTGCAGCGCGACCGTGTTGCGAACCATGGCGCGTCCACCTCGGCCTTCGGTGCCGTCCCCTTCACCGACGAAGGAGTCGCCGAACAGCCACAGCACCCGGCCGTCGGCCAGGGCGACGCTGTAGGCTGCGTCTCCGCCACGCCAGCGTGGGTCGGCGCGCATCGATGCGTCCGCGTCGGGCCATGCCGAAGCGGTCGCATCGGCGGGCTCGAGGGACTGCTTGCCGCCACACGCGGAGAGCAGAACGAGCGCGAGGATGCACCGTGGCACCCCCGCTTCTACCAACGAAAAAGCCCCCGCGGTTGCGAGGGCTCCGTGCGGGGGCGAGCGGGGAGGGCTCTACTCGACCTCGGCCAAGCCGTACTCGGAGAGGTACATGGCCGAGCCGTAGACGACGGCGTCGTCGAGGTCGACGTCGCGGTCGGGGAGGATGCGCCAGCCGTCGGCGGATTCGGCGACGACACCGACGTCTTCGGTGACGTTCATGTCGCCGACTTCGTAGGCGACTTCGACGGGAAGCAGGAAGGTGGTGCCCTGGGGCAGGACGGCGTAGCAGGAGCCGATGGCGTCACCGAGGCCGCACTCGACCTCTTCGACCGACAGCTCCACCTCGCTGCTGAGTGCGCCGGCGGGGATGTCGAGGCTGAAGCGACCGTCGTCGGAGACGAGGGTGCCGCCGCGGGGGCCGACCACTTGGCCGCTGGTGTCACAGCCAGCCGCGAAACTCGCAATCGCCGCGCAGAGTGCGGCCTTTCCGATGAGTCGTTGGTAAGTGGTCACCATCGCTGTCCCCCTTGCACCTACTCTGACTCTTCTCACCCCCATCTTTCCGGTGAGCGGGGGGAAAAAACCTCAAAAATTTGAAAACGGCCGAGAATCGTGTTCTCCGGCCGTTTTGCGACATGCACTCCGACATGCCCTGTGTGCGCCTATGTGGGTGTTCGGCTGACGAGTCCCACTGCGCAGCCGACGCCTGGTGTTCGCGGTGTGGCACACGCCACGCCTGCGGCAACGCAGGAACCCTACGGGGTCGGCGGCATGCGTCGGGTTTTGCCCCAGTCGCCTTGGCTGGATGCAGTGGCGAGTTCGGCCAGCGCTGCGACCGGTTCGAGGGCTTGTCGGGCCATCGAGCGCGCGATCTCGGAGCGCGCGATGAGCCGGGCCGCGGGTGGGGACGCGTAATAGTAGAAGTCGACGACCGACTGCCCCAGCGGTGAGCGCTCCAGGTAGCGGTCGCGGACCCAACGCAGCGCCTGCACCTTGTTCTCCCACGGGGCGCCATACGCCGCGGTGGCGACGAAGCAGAAGCCTTCGACCACCGCGAACTCCTGCTGCGGCGTCGTGATCGCCATCGCCGAGACGTCGCTGGCGTTGGCGCAACGGTCTTCGTAACGCACGCCCACTTGGTAGTTGGTCGACCCGAACAGCTCGTCGAGCTCGCACCATGTGCTGACGCCGGGCGCGAGCGGCTCGCCGCAGTCGGCGTCGGAGGGGACCTGCTGAATGGCCGAGCTGAGGGTGTCGGCCGTGAGCGGGGTGTCGCCTTGACGGTAGTAGAGGCGGACGGTGCTGATCTCGGCGTCGTCGAGCGCGGGCACGGTGAAGTGCACCCGCACGCGGTCGAAGTCGACGGCGTCGACGTCCACGTCGGTCATGGGTGGCAAGGTGACGGCGTCGCAGCTGCCCCACCCGGGATCCTGGCCCTCGCCGCCGCCGTCCGAGCCGTGGCTGTACACGCCGAAGCGAAAGGTCTCCTCGTTGAGGGTGAACAGCTGCAGGCGGTCGGCACCGCTGCCGCCCTCGGTGCTGATCGTGTCGTCGGGCGGGTAGAGCTCGCCCGAGGTCCCGTCGAGCTCGCCGTATCCGGCGTACATATCGGTGGAGACGAGGCCGGAGTCGGCAGGGTCGAACGTGACGTCGTAGACCACCGAGGGCTGGCCCAGGTAGGGGATGCCGAAGCTGGAAAGGCGTGGATCGACGTAGTGGTCGTCCTCGCGGTCGTAGGCCCAGCGCCCGTTCTGGTCGTTCTCGATGTTGACCTCGATGCGCGCCACCAGCGGGCCCGCGTTGGCCACGTCGGCGGGGATGACCACGGTGGCCAGCTCGGGTTGATACCCGGCCGGGGTCGCCATCGTCACGCTGTCGAGGTCGTTGAGGTCGGAGAACGTGCGGACGTCGGCGTGGTCGTGGTCCTCCTCGAACTCGACCAGGTCGGCACGCGGCGGGTAGACGCTGGTCTCCTCGGAGAAGCGCCCCTTGTCGGACTGAAACACGGCCGGCGAAGGGCAGGTCAGCGTGTCGGTGGAGATCGTCTCGTGCTCGACCCCGGTGAGCGGGCGGCAGAAGTAGGGTTCGGGCGAGCTCGAGTTTTCGTGCCACCCCAGCGAGTTGGCGTCGGCGGGGTTGTCGTCGTGAAAGACGAGCTTGGGGTAGGTGACGTCACGGGCGTGGGCCCACACCGGCAGGACGCCCGGCCGTGGTCCGTAGGGAAAGCGCCAGCTGGAGAGAAAGTCCCAGCGACCCGGGCGGTTGCCGATGCCGAGCGTGCCCGTGGCCTGGGTGACGAACACGTCTTGGACGAAGTTGCCTTCGGTGTCCTCCAGCCACACGGCGATCTGCGCTCCGGGTACGGGCTGAAAGTGGAACTCGATCAGCACGTCGCCTTCGGCGGCCGAGGCCGAGGTGGGGGCGAGCGCAATGGCCAAGATCCCCGCACACAGTCCGACGGTCGCTCGCCTCGAATGCATGGGCGCGAGTATAGCGATGGGCGGCGTCCCCGTGCCGCCGCTGCGCGATTCGATCGCGGCTGTGACGCGAATGTCTTGCGGGCTCGTGGGGCCAAACCTTGAACATGTCGAACCTTCCCTGGGCGATGTTCGGCCCCCGATGCGGTTGATAGCCTGTGCGAGCCGTGCTGCGTCAGCTCACCACGTGCCCTGCCTGGCTCCTCGTGTTTGCGGTGGGGTGCACACCTCAGGTCCTCCCCGCGCAGGCCCCGGCGCCCGCCCCGGCACTGCCCGATGCCCCGGCGGCTCCCGAACACGGCCTGCCCGTGGTCCCGTTCGGTGAGGCCTGGGCCCCGCCGCGTTTGATCGCGGGCGACCTGGCTGCGTTGCGCGAGGCGTTGGCGGCCAGCGAGCACATTCACGCGGTGGTCGAGCCGCGCTTGTCGTCGGCCGGACAAGGCGGTCTGCTCGAGCCGCTTGCACCCGATGCGAGCTGGACGACGTCCGCGGAGCAAGGCGTTCTGCGCGGCACGCCGGCGCTGACGCGGGGCAGCGTTCCGGACGGGGCGGCGCCGCAGTATGAGGCCGAGGGGGTGTCTGTCGAGGGCACGCGCGAGACGACGACGCTGGTACTGGTCGATGCACCGGTGGAGCTGCAAGCGTGGCGTGCCCTTCCGGCGGCGTGGGCCGGTTCGTGCGAGCCGATCTATGACGCGTTGGCGCTGGGCCAGGAGCAATCGCTGGCCTACGCCGAGCCGTTTCTCGACCATGCCGACACGGTGCTGCGGATCCGCTTCGAGGCCGGCTTGGCCGGGTCGTTGGAAGCCCTGCGGGAGGCGGTCGCCGGGTTCGAGGAGACGGAGGCGCCGGCGGACGCGTCGGCCGAGCAGCGGGGCGTCCATGCGTGTGGCCACGCGGCGTTCACCCGGGTGCAAGAGGCCGAGGCCTGTGTGGCGGCGGACGGCTGCGGGCTCGCGCCGCGCCTGGTCTTGCGGGGCGGGGTGGCGGTGGCCATGCCCGCGCCACCGTGGGCGCCGAGCGATTGCGACGATCGGTTGCCCATCGATGTCGAAGGCACCCTGCAGCGCGTTGCGACCGATGCCGTCGTGGCCACGGTGTCGCAGCTCGAGCCGCAGTGGGTCACGTTGGCCGATCGGGCCGGGGCGATGGGGGCGGTGTACGAGGCGCTCGAGGACTTGTGTTCGCCGCGGCGCCGTCGGTTTGCCCCCGAGGACCTCTCGGACGCCCGGGCTCGGTTGGCGGGCGTCGAGCGTGCGCTCGGGTCGTCGACGCTCGACGAGTCGGGGCGTTGGCAGGTCGGGGTCGGGCAGCTGTTCGTCCCCGGGTCCGGGCCGATGACCACGCTGGCCACGTTCGTGCCGGCCGAGGGCGGGGCGTCCCAGACGGCGGTGGCCGAAGCGAAGGGCGTTCGGCGGTTCCTGCTGTCACGTTCGCTGTGCCGATCGGGCTACGGCGAGCGGCCGCTGCTGGCCGCCGTGTTTCCGCCCGGTGCGACGGCGCCGTCGTTCGTGGGCTACTTCTACGAAGAGACGCTGTCGTGCGCCGACTTGCCGCTGCCCGGTTGAAGCTGCCGTCGGCGTTTCCATAGCGCCCACGCGCCCCATGCCACCGCGGCGTAGGTCTCGACCGCCAGCGTGATGAGCAGGAAGTCGTACGGCATGCGAAAGCGGGTGCCGCCGAAGAAGATCGCGGACTGCACCAAGAGGGCGACGATCTGAATCGCGACCAGGCCGCGGGTGGCGGCACGGCGCCCTGGCACCAGCAGCCACAGCAGCCCCAGCCACGCCGGGACCATCAGCCAGTAGCGCACCTGGTCGTTCCACCACTTGGCCGGACCGCGCCAGCGCTTGGGGCCGGAGTCGGGCCACGGGATGTTGTGAAACCACAGCAGGGACATGTTGTCCCAGGAGTAGGCGAGCTGTTGGCCCCAGCCGGTCTTGTCGATGCAGCGGCGAGTGTACTCGTGGTGTTGAGCCTTGTCGCCGATGTAGCCCTTGTAGCTGAACGTGTCGCCGAAGGCGGCGTTCATGCGCATGCCCGGCTCGACGCCTTCACGGTCGGCCTTGGCTTCGGCGTTGACGACCTGCAGCAGCGGCGGGGGCCGAAAGTGAACCTTGCCGTGGCCCTTGCCGTCGGGCAGCGACTCGATCTTCGAGTTGTGGCAGCGGCCCATCACCAAGTTGAAGCTGCCGTTCTCCGAGATGAGGCCCCACCGGTCGGTGTTGTGGTGCAGGTGCAGGGACCCGGCGAGCAGGCAGATCGACAGCGGAACGCCCGACAGCAGCAGGTGCCCGAGCTTGATCTTTGGCAGCGACTTGCGGCGGGCGATCCAATAGAGGCCGACGAAGGCGGCCGAGAGCAGGATCTGGGGACGGAACAAGGCGCCCACCCCCGCAAAGGCACCCAGCATGAGCGCGTCGCGTTTGCGGCCGTGGTCGGCCATACGCAGCGCGGCCAGTACGGCCCCGGTCAGAAAGAACGCGAACGGGGTCTCCGAGAGGATGTAGCCCCCATTGGAGAAGTGCGGATAGTAGACGATGCCGATCAGGCCCACCGCGGGCGCGACCGGGGGGTAGGGGCTCATGCGGCGGGCGACCGCGTAACCCATGGCCACCGTGGCCGCGCCGAGCAGCGCGTACCAAATACTGATGCCCGGATCGAGTTCGCCTTCGGTGAGCCACAAGATGCCGGCGACCATCCAGTGGGTGCCAAAGGGGAAGAACGCCGAGTACTCGTGGGGTTTGGGAAAGTCGCGAAGCAAGCGCTCGGCTCGCTGCACGTACCCGTTCATGTCCGAGTAGACGTAGTCGCCCAGCGGGTGCACCTCGAGGTTCCAGTGCAGCCGCACCGCGAGTGCGCCGAGGAAAATGCACAGCAGCCAGCGCTGGGTCCATAGCCACGCGAGCGTGCGGCCGGCCCAGCCCTGCGAACGCGGGTCCGGCGCGTCGTGCGGGGTCGATGGGGGGGAGAGAGTCAACGGTCCAAGAAGGGCTAAGTAAGGACGGAGTGGTACCGCGAGTTGGGCGGCGGCGCCAGCGGTGCGCTCACGCTCGACCGGCTTCGGGTATGGTCGCGCCATGGGCGTGGTTCGGGGCTGGAGGTTCGTCGTCGCGGTGCTGCTGGTCGCTTGCGGCGGGGGCGGAACACCGGCGGGCTGGGACCCCTCGGACACCGAGATGCCCACCGGGGCGGACAGTACCGGGCCGACCACAGCGCCCGGCACGGACGACGCTACGACCGGCGAGACGACCGATCCCACCGCAGCGGAGACCGGCTCGGGCAGCACGGGCGAGCCGCCCGACGACCCGGGGGACCCCTTCGAGCCGCTGCCGGATCCCGAGCCGCTGGGGGACGCAGAGGTTGCGGGGCTGCAGTCCACGTTGGACGGGATCCTGGATGGTGGTGCGCTGGGCGGGGCCACGGTCGGGGCGCTGGTCGTCGACCTCGAGACCGACCAGGTCTTGTTCGAACGCAACGCCGATCAGCTGTTGGTGCCGGCGTCGAACACCAAGATGTTCACGACCGCCGCGATGCTCGACATTCTCGGTCCCGACACCCGCATCGAGACCGAGGTGCGGGCGGATGCGGAGCCCGATGGCGCCGGCACGGTGAGCGGCGACCTGTACCTGATGGGCCGGCACGACGTGTCGTGGTCGACCGACTTCTACGCCGGGCCGAGGGAACCGCTCGACCGCATCGCGGAACTGCTGTACGCCCGCGGCGTTCGCACGGTCACCGGGGATGTGATCGCGCGCGGCGAGTTCATCTACGAAGGTTACTCGCTGGGCACGTACGACGCCGCCGGGTATCGGGCGACCGCCGCCACGCGCTTCGACGAGGCGCTCGCCGCCGCGGGCATCACGGTGATGGGGTCGACCGCGACGAGTGCCAACTTCGAGGACCCCGCCGACACGACCGCGCTGCTCACCTGGCGGTCGCCGCCGCTGAGCTCGATGGCGGTGCCGATCAACGTGCGCAGCCACAACGAGTTTGCGGACCTGTGGCTGCGGCATCTGGGCTGGGCGGTGGAGGGCGAGAGCACCTATGCTGCGGGCGGGTCGGCGGTCGTCGATTGGATGACGTCGCTGCCCACCGACAACGCCGGCGCGGTGTGGAACGACGGGTCCGGGCTGTCGCATGGCAATCGAACCTCGGCCCGCAACCTCGTGGACCTGCTGCGGGGCATGGAGAACTCGGCGCACGCCGACCGCTGGATGCGTTCGATGGCGATCGCGGGGGTGCGTGGCACGCTGGCCAGCCGCATGACGGGTGCCGCCACGGTCGGGCGTTTTTGGGGCAAGACCGGCACGCTGCCGTCGATCGGTGTCGTGTCGTTGAGCGGAGTGCTGTTTCACCACGACGACGGCCGGCGTTATGCGGTGTCGTTGTTGTTCAACGGCGTGCCCAACGTCAGCGCGGCGCGAGGGGTGCAGGATCAGTGCATCACGGCGGTGGCGGACAACCACCACGGTGTCACGCGGCTCGAGCCTCCCGAGTTGGAGTTCGCCGTCGCGGCGGCCTCGGACGTGATCGAGTTGGCGTGGACGCCGGTCGAGGGCGCGGACGGTTATGCGGTGTGGTTCAGCGAGGACGCCGAGCATTGGGACCCGGCGCAGGCGCGCCGCGTCGACGGCACCGAGCATCGCGCCGGTGATGTGTCGCTGGACGATGATGTGTTCGTGCGGGTCACCGCGTTCACCGAGGCGGCTGGAATCACGCACTCCAAGGCCTCCGACGTGCATGCCGCAACGGCCTCGGTGGGGCGGGCGAGCATACTGGTGGTGGATGGGCACGAGCGTTGGCAAGCCCAGCGGGTGCCGGAGAACCCGCGCGCGGTTGGACATGGGTTCGTTGCGCGCTACGCCGAGGCGTTGGACGAGCGGTTCGACACCGCGTCGGCGGCGATGGTCGCCGACGAGATCGTCGCGCTCGCCGACTACGACGTGGTGCTGTGGATGCTCGGGGAGGAGAGCGACGCGCACTTGAGCTTCGACGATCTCGAGCAGGATGTACTGCGCAGCTACGTCGAGGGGGGCGGGGCGTTGGTCGTGTCCGGCGCGGAGTTTGCCTACGATCTGGGCTCGGTCGGCACGCCGGAGGACGCGGCGTTTCTCGCCGATGTCCTGCACGTCGCGTATGCGGGCGACGACGCAGCCACCTGGTGGCTTGCCGACGGTGCGGGCGTGTTCGAGGGCGCTGGGGTGATGGGCTTTTCGACCCGAGACGCGATCGTCGTCGACTATCCCGATCAGTTGAACCCGGTCGGTGGGGGCGAGGCGGTGTTGTCCTACTTCGGCGGCGTTGGCGGAGTCGCGGCGGTGGCGTGGTCCGGCGAAGGGCGCACGTTTGCCCTGGGCGTTCCGCTGGAGTCGATCGAAGGCGCCGACGATCGCGCTTGGCTCCTGGGACGCATCTTGATGACGCTGCGCTGACGTTGCGGCGCCGCTGTGCGGCTGATATCTCCGCGGCCATGTGGTCGAATCGCGCTGGGTCGTGGGGTCTTGCTCTGTTGTTGCTGGCGGCGCCGGGTTGTCGCGGCACCGACACGCGCACCCCGGTCAATCCCGCGGGCCCCGGCAAGGTCGCGCAGGTCGAGCGCGCACCCACGTTGTCGCGCGAGGCAATCCTCGCCGCGAGCGACTTGCCCGAGCCGCAGTCGTCCCCGCTGCCCGGCGACCCCATGGGCGTCACGATTCACCGGCTGAGCAACGGCATGACCGTGTACGTCAGCACCGACCGGCAGCAGCCACGGTTCACGGCGTGGGTCGGCGTGCGTGCGGGCAGCCGGATGGACCCCGCCGACTCCACCGGGCTGGCCCACTATCTCGAGCACATGCTGTTCAAGGGCACCGACGAGTTCGGCACCCTCGACATGGCCGCCGAGCAGCCGCACATCGACGCCGTCGAGGCGCTGTACCGCGACCTGCGGGCCACGCAAGACCCCGGTGAGCGCTCGAAGATCCTGACGGCCATCGACGACGAGACCCAAGAACAGGGCAAGTACGCCATTCCCAACGAGATCGATCGCATGTACGCGTCGATCGGGCTCGAAGGCGTCAACGCGTTCACGAGCGACGAGGAGACGGTCTACATCGGCGACGTGCCGAGCAATCGGCTCGCGCAGTGGGCCACCATCGAAGCCGAGCGTTACACCTCTCCGGTCTACCGCCTGTTCTGGCCCGAGCTCGAGGCGGTGTACGAGGAGAAGAACCTCGACCTCGACTCCCCCAGCTCGCGGGTCTGGAACGCGATGATGGGGGGGCTCTTCCCCGAGCACCCCTACGGCACACAGACGACGATCGGCGAGGTCGAGCACCTCAAGTCGCCGGCCTACGACGACATGGCCGCCTACTTCGAACGCTGGTACGTGCCCAACAACATGGCGATCGTGCTCAGCGGGGACATCGACGCCAAGATGGCGATCCCGGTGCTGGAGAAGGCCTTCGGACACCTCGAGCCCAAGTCGCTGCCCCCGCTGCCCGAGGCCGCGTTGCCGGCGGTGAAGGGGCGGGTGTTCTCCGAGGTGTTGGGGGATGGTGAGCCGGGGGTGAGCGTGGCCTGGAAGACCGTTGCTGTGGGGCATGCCGACGAAGCCGCGCTGCGGGTGCTCGACCGGGTCTTGGATGACGCGCGGGTGGGCATGTTCAACACCCGACTCGAGCTCACGCAGAAGGTTCCGGCGGTGGGCTCTGGGCACTCCGTGCTCAACGAAGCCGGCTACTTCTACGCGTGGGCCGATGCGCGCCAGGACCAGTCGCTGGACGAGGTCGAGGCGATGATGCGGCAGGTGGCGGCCGAGGTGCAGGCGGGCAAGGTCGAGCAGGCCGATGTCGACGCCGCCAAGCTGCACTGGAGCTTGGACCGCAAGCAAGGGGTGGAGTCCACGGGCAGCCGCGCCAGTCGGATGATGGATGCGTTCGTGACCCACCGTGCGTGGGCGGACGAGGTCGCGTTCGCCCAGGCCGTCTCTTCCGTGACGCGCGAGGACGTGGTGCGCGTGGCCAAGACGTACTTGGGGGACGACAGCGTGGTGGTGTTCAAGCGCAAAGGGCAGCCGGAGTTGCCCAAGCTGGACAAGCCCTCGATCACGCCGGTGGCCATCGACCCGTCGCGCAAGAGCCCGTTCTTCGAGCGCATCGAAGCGATGCCGACAGCTCCGCTGGAGCCGGTCTGGGCCGAGGAGGGCACACACTACGTGCGGCGAACCCTGCCCAACGGCGAGCTGCTGGCGGTGAAGAATCCGCGCAACGACCTGTTCAGCGTGACGCTGCAGATCAAGCGGGGCTACCGCAAAGAGCCGCTGCTGTGTTTTGCGCTCGACGTGTTCGAACTCTCCGGGCGCGGTGAAACCTCGGCCGAAGCGCTGCAGAAGGAGCTGTACGCCTTGGGGTCGTCGGTGTGGACCTCGTGCGACGCGGAGTACAGCTCGATCACCGTGCAGGGGCTGGAGAAGAACCTCGAGCCCACCTTGGCCCTGGTGCGAGGGTGGCTCGACGACCCGTCGTTCAGCCCGAAGCTGCTCGCAGCACATCTGGACAACACGCTCAGCGCGCGCGAAGACCAGCTGGATCAAGACGCCTACCTCACCGCGGCGCTCGATGCCTACGCCAAGTATGGAGAGCGCTCGGCGTGGAAGCTCGCGCCGTCGAACCTGGCGCTGACCAAGGCCAAGCCGGCGGCACTGCGCACGCTGATTCGGACGGCGTTCGACTACCGCGGCCGCACACTCTACTTCGGATCCCGGAGCGCCGATGAGGTCGCACCGTTGGTGGGGATCGAAAAGACCTCGCGCGGGCGCAAGCGGTTCGTCGACCCTGGAGATGCCTGGATTCGCGAGTTTCGACCCTTGAAAGGGTCCTCCGTCTATTTCCTCGACAAGGAAGTCGCGAAGGCCAACGTTCGTTTCGCGTTCGTCGCCAAGCCGATGACGCGAGAGCAACGCCCGCTGGGGCGGCTGTACACCCAGGTGCTCAGCGGCAACATGAGCGCCGCTGTCTTCCAGGAGCTGCGCGAGTCCAGCGGGTTGGTCTACTCCGCGTACGCGCGGGTCAGCGCGGGGCGGACACCGGCCGACGCGTCGGCATTGTTCGGTTCGCTGAGCACCCAAGCCGACAAGACGCCCGAGGCGCTGCGCCGTTTCTTGGGTCTGCTCGAAGCCCCTCCACTGTCGGACGCGCGCGTCGGCGAGGCGCGGGAGGCATTGGACCTCGAGTACCGCGCCACGCGGCTGGATCCGCGCTGGATCGGGTGGTCGGTGTTCGGATGGGACGAGCGACGCGAGGCGTCGGACCCACGGCCGTGGGAGTGGGCGCAGATCAAAGAGGCCGACGCCGCGGCGCTCGAGGCCTTCGCCACCTCATGGGCCGACGCACCGGTCGTGTTCGCGGTGGTCGGCGAAAAGGCACGCATCGGCCTGGATGCGCTGCAGGACGTCGGCCCGGTGCACGAGGTGAAGGCCGAAGACCTGTTCGGCTACGGCCCATTTCCCGCGCGCTAGCAGGATGTCGGAGAACTCCCGCGCATGCATAACAGCGCCCTCTCCACGCAGAGCGTCGTTGCTCATCGGTCACTGGTGTCCAACCAGCTCCCTCTTCGCGCCTCGCTCTGCATGGCGATGACGCCGTTCTGCATACGCGCGAGTTCTCCGACACCCTGCTAGTGCCTCAGGTCTGCAGTCCATGCCGGGTTTCTACAGGACCCCCTTTTGGGTGGGGGGTCCCTCCGAAACCCTCGGTTGGCCCAGCTCTACGTTCGGCACTTTCTCAAGTTCGACGCGAGTCTAGCGCGGGCCACTGCTGCTGCACCGGCAAGAGAGCGCAGCGTCCCGGAGGGACGCGGAGCGGAAAAGGAGGTCCTAGACCTCCGAGTTGAACACGACGATCTCGGCGTTGTCGCTGCAGGGCACGGCGATGTCGAGGGCGCCGTCTTCGTTGAAGTCGCCGAGCTGGACGTCTCGGGCCCCGCAGTCGGCCGAGCCGGGGAAGTCGAGAGTCTCGGCGATGTCGGGCATGGCACCGCCGCGCAGAATCACGACCGCGCCGCTCATCAGGGTGATGACGGCGTCGTCGTTGCCGTCGTTGTCGAGGTCGCCCGCGGCGATCGCAAACGAGGGCGAGCCGATGTTGACGAGGTTCACGTCGGCGAAGGTGCCGTTGCCTTGACCGGCGAAGAAACCGAGGTTGGGACCGCCGGTTTGGGTGGCGATGATGTCGACATTGCCGTCTGCGTCGAAGTCCCCCGCGGCCAAACGCGGCGCGTTGGGGCCCGCTTCGAGGCTCTCGCAGGTGCTGTTGTTGAACAGGCCCGACCCGTTGCCGCGACACGCCCGGACCGTGGACGCGGTGTTGTTGCGGTAGACGAAGGCGACGTCGAGGACGTCGTTGCCCGTGAACTCGGCGGTGATGACGTCGGTGTACGTGCCGTTGGCCTGCTGCGCGGTGGCGGGGTTGCTGAAGGTCCCGTTGTTGGCGGAGAAGAAGGTGCTGACCTGGGAGCCCAAGCCGCTCGAGTTGCTGCCCACCGACACGATGTCGTCGAGTCCGTCTCCGTCGATGTCGCCGGTGGCGACCGCGTGCCCTTCGGAACCGGCGTTGTAGGTGTCGAAGGGGATGGGGAAGCTTCCCGCGCCGTCGCTGAGCAACACACCGACCATCGCCGTGTCGTCTTCGAGTGCCCAGACCGCGTCGATGTCGTCGTCGCCCAGCGTGAAGTGGCCGGTGGCGACGTCGCGTGTGGTCGGGCTGAACGCATCGCCGGAATACCCCCCGAAGCCACCCATGCCGGTTCCGAAGTAGAACGCGGCTTCGGAGTCGTTGCTCTCGGCGGTGATCAGGTCGAGCGTGCCGTTGCCGTCCATGTCTCCGATCGCGAGGGCGAAGACCGGGTTCACGGTGGCGAACGACGCGACGTCGCCGAAGCAGAGCTCTCCAGGCTCGGCTACGGCGTTGCCGCACTCGGCCGGCTCACCCGTGCTGCTCTCGTCGGCACCGCCGGTCGTGGTGGTGGAGTCGTCGTCGGTGTCGGACGTCTCGGGAGAGGCGGTCGTCTCGCTGCCCGAGGGCGAAGTGGTGGTGGGTGTATCGGTGGTGGAGGGCGCGGTGTCCGACGCCGTGGTCGGTCCAGCGGTGGCCGTGGTCGATCCGGTGCTCCCGCTGTCGGTGTCCCCTGCAGGCGGGTCGCCCGGGGTGAAACACGCGGCACACGGGAGCAAGCAAAGCGCAATCCAACGGTTCATGGACTCCATGGGGCCACGGCCAGCGCCAAAGCGTCAACCCGGTCGCCCCGCGGGAGTCGCGGAACGGACCGGGCTGGTGCAACACGAGTGTCCGGGGCGTTCAGCCGCCGGTCTTGACGGAGTCGAGCATGGTGCCCCATGCGACAGCCCAGACGTCGAGCGTCTTGGCGGGTCCGGTCGCCTTGAAGAACAACGGGTCGCCGGAGCCTTCGACGATCGCCGCGAGCATGCGGTGGTCGGGCTTGTCCTGCTTCTCCGCCGCGCCGGGCGTCATGGCAGCGGTGTAGTGCCCGGTGACGTCGAGCGTGTGCACGGTGAGGGCGCCGACGGTCTTCTTGTCCTGCTTGGCGATGTCGTCGGGCGTCTTGCCTTCGGGCGGGGTGAACTGACCTTTCCAGCGGTTCATGTTCGCCTCGACACCGCCGGCTCCGCCCTTGAAGCGGTACACGACCATCTCGGCATCGCCGCCCGGCCCGGGCACGACCCACTGGGCCATGCGCATCATTCCGCTGGGCTGACCCTTCTCCCACTCCTTCGGCACGGAGACCTCGAACTCGGCGAGCTTCTCGGCGGTGACGTCCCCGCTGGGTGTGACGTCACGCGGAGGTCCCAGCTCGGCGGGCTTGGGGCCACCGGCCTTCATGCCCGCGTGCGGGTTGGCGGGCGCGCCACCACCATGCGGGTTCGCGTGCGGGTTGGCACCGTGCGGGTTGGTGGGAGTCCCACCACCGTGGGCTTGCGGCGCCTTCGCATCGGGCGTCTTGGCATCGCCGGCCTTGCCGTCGGCAGCCTTGGCTTCGGCGGTCGGCTTGCCCGCTGCGGGCGCGGCCTTCTTTTCGCCGTCGCACGCAGCGAGGGGGAGAACGAGACACAGCGAAAGCAGAGCTTTGGTGGTCATGGCGCGCGCACGATACCTCGCTCGGCGAGGGGTTGCGCCTCCGCCTCCCTGCGGCGCCCCCCTTCGGGTGAAGGGGGCGCCTCCGGGTGGCTTCGAGGGGCAGCCCTGCTCGCGACGACAGCCCCTTTCCCGCTGCGGGAGCCCTCCGGGCCCCCTTCGCTCGTTTCCAGGCTCCGGAGCGCCGCGGTTTCGAGGAGGCCCGGCGCGACCAGCGTCCGCTCCCCGCGGGCTCGGGGCACGGAACACCCGCGGAAACTCCGGTGCCGTACGCTGCCCCCACGGCACCATCCGTCACCCTCGGCTCGCACCAACCAGCCTCTCCACTCCAACGGGAACGGACTCGAGCGCGCGAGCAGACCCGGCCCCAGAGGAGCAAGCCCGGAGCTACGCGAGCCGCCGCCGCCTCTTCGCGCGGACCAAGCGGGGAAGCCTCCGAGCGCGCTGACGCTCCCGACGAACAAGCCCGGACCTACGCGAGCCGCCGCCTCTTCGCGCGGACCAAGCGGGGAAGTCTCCGAGCGCGCTGACGCTCCCGAAGAACAGGCCCGGACCTACGCGAGTTGCCGCCGCCTCTTCGCGCGAACCAAGCGAAGCGGGCCCGGAGGGCCTGCGCAGCGGGAAAGGATTTGAGCGCGCGAGCAGAGCTGCCCCTCGAAGCCACCCGGAGGCGCCCCCTTCACCCGAAGGGGGGGCGCCGCAGGGAGGCGGAGGCTGGAACCCCGCCGAGCCGCGCATCTTCGCGCAACCAAGCGAAGCGGGCCCGGAGGGCCTGCGCAGCGGGAAAGGATTTGAGCGCGCGAGCAGAGCTGCCCCTCGAAGCCACCCGGAGGCGCCCCCTTCACCCGAAGGGGGGGCGCTGCAGGGTGGCGGAGGCTGGTGCCCCGCCGAGCGCGATCACTCACAATAGGCGGGGTTGAGGCCGGCCATGCTGGCCTCCGCGGGCACGCAAGTCTGACCCTTCTCCGGGCAGTCCTCGTTGACGTTGCACTCGCCGCAGACGCCGAGCTCGGCGAAGCCGAAGAGGTTGGCGATGCCGCAGTGGCCCGAGGCGCAGGTTTCGTCGACGCCGGAGCCGCCTTCGATCGGGCAGCCCTGGCCGTTCTCGACGGTGCCGGGGTCGACGCAGGCGAAGGAGCCGCCGAGGTTGGCGAGGTCGAGCTGCGGGGTGCAGATCTGCTCGCCGTCGCACGGTGCCGTGGGACCGCACTCGGAGCAGAAGCTGGTGTTGACGATGCCGCCGGTGTCGATGAGCTCGGTGCAGACCAGCTCACCCATGCAGCCCTCGTCGGTGTCGCACATGTTGCCTTGGCTGCCGTCGGTGCAGATCGCGTAGCCGACCGCGTCGAGGCTGCAGGTGCCCATGTCGCAGTCTTGATCCATCAAGCACTCGGAGCAGACGCCTCCGACCATCGGGATCGTGTAGCAGAAGCCGCTCTCGCACTCGGACTCGCCGGCACACTGAGCGCCGTTGGGCTGTGGCCCGACCGAGGTGTCTTCGCCCGTGTCCGGCATGATGAAGCCGGCATCGTCTGCGGTTTCGCCCTCTGAGTCGTCGGCGCTGGTGGTGGCGACGTCGGTGGTGACACCCACGCTGGCGCTGGCGTCTGTGGTGACGCCCGGTGCGGTGGTGCCCGAGGTCGAAGCGTTGCCCGAGCTGCTGCTGCCCGCCTCGGTGTCGGCCTCGACATCCAGCGCACTGCCGCAACCGGCAACGGTGAGAGCCAAACCCAACGACGTGATCAAGATCGAAACCCGCATAGCCATCCTCCGAAGGCAGGATGATGCCCGTCCCTCGGACGCCGGTCTACCCGGGAGTCGAGGCCCACGTGGCCTGCATGGTGATCGTGCGTTGAACGACCGTCCAACCGCGTTCTAGGAGTGTTTGCACGAACGGCGCCCCTGCCGGCACCTCGTGAAGCAGGGCGGGGGCTCCCCGAGGCACACGTTCGAGCCAGGCTTGCGGAGCGTCGGGGCTGCCGTCGCTCGAGGTCCACCGCATCGCAACGTGGGCACTGCCCTCCATGGACACGTCGAACCGGTCGTGTCCGTCCCGAACTTCGACCGTGAAGGGATGGGGGGCGCGCTCCCAACCCTCGCGCAGCCACGCGCTTTGGACCGGGCCGGGCAGCGGCGCGTCCCAGGCGAGGGCGGGGGAGGCGTCGTGGTGTCCGGTGCCGAAGGCGAGCAGCGTGAGCGTGGGGTCGAGCGCCTGCAAGCCGCATCGTGTGTAGAACGGGGCCGAGTGCGGGGAGGCGGGGATGCGGAGCCCGGTCGACCCGGCGGCGGCCGCTGCATCGCGGAGCGCATCGACGAGGCGACGCCCCTCTCCGCGTCCACGCCACGGTGCGAGGAGTCCAATGCCGGCGGTCCGCGCGATCGGGGCCAGGGACGGGGGCGTGCCCAGCAAGCCGTACCCGACCCAACCGCGGGCATCGTCGGCCTGCGCGGCCGTGGTCAAGAGCCACGACTGCGAGGCCGAGACACACTCGCGATGCAGTTTGCGTTCGAACCATCCGGGCGGGCGCTGCCCTTGCCCGAACACCGCGCGTGCGAGTGGCTCGAGCCGCCGAAGGTCCGAGACCGCGTTCGCCGGGACGAGCCGGACCTCAGCGGTCGTCACGCAGACCCGCGCGTTCGCGGTGGCGCTGCAGCCCGAGGTCGCACAGCGTCGACACCAACGAGCGATAGTCCACGCCGCTGTGCTCCATCAGCTTGGGGTACATGCTGATCGAGGTGAAGCCGGGCATCGTGTTGGGCTCGTTGAGGTAGGCGACGCCGCTGTCCCGGTCCAGCAGAAAGTCGATGCGGGCCAAACCACTGCATCCCAGGGCCACGAACGCCCGTTTCGCGTCGCGCTGGAGCGTCTGCACGAGGTCGGACGGAATGTCGGCCGGGATGGCGTAGGTCGCCACGTCGTTGACGTACTTCGTCTCGTAGTCGTACCAGGTGTCCGGCGGGAGAATGATTTCTCCGGGAGTGCTGACGACCGTCTCGGGTCCGCCATTGCCCAGTACCGCGAGCTCGATCTCCCGGGCGTTGACGCCCTGCTCGACGACGAGTTTGGTGTCGAACGTGCCCGCTTCGGCGAGCGCCGCCTCGAGCTGGGTGCGGTCGTTGCACTTGCACACCCCCACCGAGCTGCCGAGGTTGGCGGGCTTGGTGAAACAGGGGTACTCGAGCTGCGCTTCGATCGCTTCGACCGCTTCGGCCCGCACCGCAGGATCGCCAAGCGTTCGTGCATCGAGGCTCAGCCAGGGGACCTGCGGGATGTCGGGGGCGATGCGCGCAATGAGGTGTTTCTGCACCGCCTTGTCCATGCTCGTCGCGGACGCGAGCACGCCCGACCCGACGTAGGGCAGGCGGTAGAGCTCGAGCAGGCCCTGAATGGTGCCGTCCTCGCCGTTGGGCCCGTGCAGCACCGGAAAGACGAGGCCGGGCTCGAGGCGGCGCAGGTCGGCCACGGGCTCTCCGTCGCGCACGATGGTCGCCAGGTCCTCGGACGCGGGTCCGGTTCGCCACGTGCCGTCTCGTGCAATGCCGACGGCGATCGCCTCGAACCGCTCGGGGTCGACGGCATCCAGCACCGAGCGGGCGCTGCGAAGCGAGACTTCGTGCTCGGACGACATTCCGCCGAACAGCACGGCCAATCGTGTGCGACTCATCGCGCGCATTGTCGGGATTTTCGCCCGACGCGTCGAGGCCCTTTCCCTCGCGCTCAAGAGCCGCTGACCAGCGCCATGACCACGCGGTCTTGCAGGCGCTTGGCCTTGCCGACGTGTTCGGTCCCGACCAGCACGCTGAAGGCGTAGCGGGGATCTCCGTCACTGTCGGTGACCACGCCCGTCAACCCCGTGGCGTCGCTGAGCGTGCCGGTCTTGGCGCGCACTCGGCCGCGGCTTCGGCGAAGTCGGCCGCGAAGCGTGCCCTCTCGGCCTGCGATCGGAAGCGCTTGCAGGACCGCGCTCGCGCGCTCGTCCCGAGCCCACAGACTCACCAGGTCGACCATGGCACGCGGCGTGACGCGTCCGCGGCGGCTCAAGCCCGAGGCATTTTCGAACGTGAGCGCGTCGGGATCGGCTCCGGTCGCGGTCCAGAACTCGCGCAGGACCGCCCCGCCGTTGTCCCAGTCGCCGGGGGCCCCGGTGGCGAGGTGTCCCAACGTGCGCAGCACTTGCTCGGTGGTGAAGTTGTTGGAGAACTTGAGCGCCGAGCCGAGCACGTCGGGCAGCGGCGCGCTCTCGTGGCGGGCGATCAGCGTCGCGGTCTTCGGCGTCGTGCCCCGCTCGATCTCGAGGCCGTCATGGCCCAAGGCGGTCGCGAACACACTGGCGGTGAACCGGCCAGGGTTGGCGATGCGCCGCCGAATCCGGGTGGGGGCCTGCGGACGACCATCCACGCGCACGATGGTCTTGCCGCCGCGGGCGAATGTCGTCACGTTCACCGGGCCATGCGGGCGGCCCCGCTCGACCTGCAGGTGGGGGCAGGGGGGATCGAGGCGTACGTTGACGCCGTCCTCGCTGTGGTCGGCGGCGACGCGGACCACGACGGTGTTGTACTGCAGGGATAGGGCACCGCTGGGCGCCATGTAGCTGAAGCCGGGGCCGGCGGGATCGTAGCCCGGGCCGAAGACTCGCGCCGAGAACATGCTGTCGTCGATCACGATGCGCGACACGCCCGCGGCGTCGACCTGGGCGGCGAGCGCCTCGAGGTCCTCGACTTGCAACGACGGATCTCCACCGCCGCGCAAGAACAGCGTGTCCCCCTCGCGCAGCACCCGGGTCTCGAAGCGAAAGTCGTCACCGAGCAAGGTGACCGCCGCCGTCGCGGTGAGCAGCTTGTGGTTGCTGGCAGGGTTGAGTGCCGTCTGTCCGTGGTGTTCGAACACCGTGCGACCGGTGCGGAGATCCTTGACCGCGATGCCGAGTGCGGCCTCGTCGTCCATCGACGCGGTGATGCGCTGCAGCGCGTTGGCCAATCCACGGGCGGTCTCGCCGTCGGAGCTCGTCCCGTCGACGCTCGGCACGGCGGCCATGCGGCTCTCGATGCGGGACTGCCATGCGGTCTTGCGTGGCGTCGTCCGAGGAGCCTCGATGGGGCTCGGCATCGGAAGTGCGGCACTCGCGAGCACGGTCGCCATCCCCGACTCCGGCTCGACTCCAGCGCTCGCGGAGGGCTGGAGGAGGCTCGAGGCGAGCACCGCAAAAGCGGTGGAAAACGCGAGGGATCGGGGAATCATGGCGGCCTCCAGGCCGAGCGGGGAAGGTCTGTGTGCTCGGTGTACCTACAGGTAGCAGTGTGTAATCTCCGCTCCAAGAAATCGGACCTGAGGCCGTCCGATGGCGCTACCTTCGGCCCCCATGCTGGACATCAAGCTCCTGCGCACAGAGCCGGACCTGCTGGTCACCACCCTGCGTGACCGTGGGGTGCGGGTGTTCGAAGACCTCACCGAGGGTGATTGGGCGAAAGCGTCCGTCGACCGTCTGGTCGAGCTCGACGAGCGCTACCGCAGCCTGCTGCAGGAAGAGGAGTCCATTCGTCGGGAGATGAACGAGAACTCCACGGCGATGAAGGCGGTGGGCAAGATGCCCAAGGAAGAGCAAGCCGCCGCTCGCACCCCGCTCATCGAGGCGGGCCGCGTGCTCCGGGAGCGCGAAAAGGACGTCAAGGCGAAGGCCGAAGAGGCGATGAGCGCTCGGGACAGCGCGTGGGGGCACATGCCCAACGTGACGCACCCGGATGTCCCGCGTGGACATACCGACGACGACCACAAGCAGCTCCACACCTGGGGGACGCCGCGCGACTTCGAAGCCGAGGGCTTTGCGCCGCGGGACCACCTGCAGATCGCCGAAGACCTCGATCTGGTCGACTTCGGCGCGGGCTCCAAAGTGGTCGGCGCCAAGTTCTACTACCTCAAGAACGACGCGGTGTTGCTCGACTTGGCCCTGCAGCGTTACGCGCTCGACGTGGCCGCCAAACACGGCTTCACGCTGCACACCACGCCGGACCTGGCGCGGGTCGACATCCTGCAGGGGCTCGGGTTCAACCCGCGCGGCGAGTCCACCCAGGTCTACAGCATCGCGGATTCGGACCTGTGTCTGGTGGGCACTGCCGAGATCACGCTCGGGGGCATGCTCGCCGACACGATCCTCGAGGCCGAGCAGCTGCCGATCCTCGTCGCCGGCCTTTCGCACTGCTTCCGGACCGAGGCCGGCGCCGCGGGCAAGGAGTCTCGCGGTCTGTACCGCGTGCACCAGTTCACCAAGGTCGAGCTGTTCGCGTTCGTCGAGGGCGACCTCGAGGTCTCCGAGACCATGCACATGCGCATGCGCGACATCGAGGAGGAGATTTTCCAAGGCCTCGAGTTGCCCTACCAAGTGCTCGACATCGCCAGCGGCGACCTCGGCGGTCCGGCGTATCGCAAGTACGACATCGAGGCGTGGATGCCGGGGCGTGGCGAGTACGGCGAGGTCACCAGCACGTCGAACTGCACCGACTACCAAGCGCGTCGCCTGCGGATCCGCTACCGCGCCGAATCCGGCGGCGAGGGCAAGAAGTCCAAGGGCAAGAACCGCTTCGTGCACATGCTCAACGGCACCGCGATCGCCAACACCCGCACCATTCTCGCCGTGCTGGAAAACCACCAGCAAGAAGACGGCACCGTGCGGGTCCCCGAGGCGCTGCGCCCCTACATGGGCAAGGACGTCATCGGCCGCTAGGGCCTCACGTCGGAAAATCCGAACCGGGGTTTCCGGGGGGCCCCGTTGGGGCGAGCAACTGTCTTGGAAATCAAGCTGGGTTGACCCAGATTTCCTGTTTTCGGAGGAGCGCGTTCAGCGTGACCAGCAGTCTCCGCATGATGGCAACGAGGGCAGTCTTCTT